>Ga0308157_10000199_pt1 | contig 243019 bp, 210 predicted proteins | sample PhyBR1_FD_201035 | JGI IMG/M metagenome (GOLD analysis project Ga0308157, IMG submission 201035) | Phyllosphere microbial communities from UC Gill Tract Community Farm, Albany, California, United States - DLSLB.R1 | ecosystem: Host-associated > Plants > Phyllosphere > Unclassified | place... | reverse complement strand
GAAGTTTTCTTTAACCTGTGCGGACAAAGAAGCAACCATTACTAAACCTAAGAAAAGAAACATTTTACGCATGCCGAATTACTCGCAATCGATTACACAAATTTAGAATTTTTTAATTGGAAAGCAACTATTTCGCAAAAAATCATTAGAAAAAAGGCAATTTTCGAATTGATATAACAGCTATAAACACAACATTCCTCACTTTTTAATAAAATTTTTGAAAATAAAAGCAGCTGATTGCTTATTTTTTTTACATTTGTGTAATCCATTACATAACGGATTCCAATGCTTAAAATATTAAGAATATGAAGAAAATTTTACTGTTGCTGACATTCATGCTGATGTCATTAAACACCTACGCTCAAAGCGTAAAAATCCTCAAGGAAACGGGCTGGCTGGAGTCTGCGTATGTCACGTGGGAAACCTTGCCGGCGGCAGAAAGCTATAATGTTTATTACTCCGGAGAAGGTATTACCGACAGGAAAATCGACACGCAGCTTATCCGCAGCTACGGCACGTATTTCCGTGCTGATGTATTGGGGCTGAAAGCCGGTTCCTACACCATTAAAGTGGTGCCGGTAATCACGGGTAAAGAAAGCGATGCAGCAGTTTCCGGTGCAATCAGTGTTTTAGCGCACGACCGCAATGGATTTGCACATGGCGACGGCAGAATTCCCGGAGGTTATAATCTGGACGGCACCCTGAAGAATAATGCGGTAGTGGTGTATATCACCCAAAATACCAAAAACACCATTTCGATGAACGTTACGGGCGCCAATTCAAATCCTTGTGTTGGTTTGCAGGCCATCTTAGACGGTTTTAAAAAAGGTTATGATAACCGCCCGCTTGTTGTAAGACTGATTGGAAACATCACCGATATGAGCTATATGCTAAACGGCGACATCGTGTTGGAAAACAAAAATAATGTAAACAGCTCCATCACTATTGAAGGAGTGGGCTCTGATGCGTATGCCAATGGCTGGGGAATCAGAATCAAATCTGCTTCAAATATCGAGGTAAGAAACCTGGGTTTTATGCTTACCGATGCGGGTGAAGGCGACAACGTAAGTTTACAGGACAACAATGACCATATTTGGGTGCATCACAACGATATGTTCTACGGAAATGCAGGCGGAGATGCGGATCAGGCAAAAGGCGATGGCGCACTGGATAGTAAAAAATCCACCGATATTACTTTTTCGTATAACCACTTTTGGGACAGCGGAAAAAGCAGCCTTTTGGGCTTGAGTGAAACTGCAAAACCTACTTTGCGCGCTACCATTCATCACAACTGGTTTGACCATTCCGACTCCCGTCATCCGCGAGTGCGCACTTATTCTGCACACGTTTACAACAATTATTTTGACGGAAACTCCAAATACGGCGTGGGAGCAACCATGGAATCTTCGGTTTTTGTGGAAGGAAACTACTTCAGAAATACCAAATACCCGATGCTGATCTCCATGCAGGGAACCGATGTTTTTTATGGTAGCACCGGAACTTTTTCGAGCGAAAACGGTGGAATGATTAAAGCATTTAACAATTATATTGTAGGTGCACAGAGATTTGTCGCTTACGATCAGGCTAATTATCCGGTAGAATTTGATGCCGTTGTTGTTGGTGTAAGAAACCAGAGCATTCCGGCGGAAATTAAAACCAAAAAAGGAGGTGCACCGTATAACAATTTTGATCTGGATGCCACAACTTATGTTCCAACCTTAGCGGTTCAGGATCCGGAAGCAGCCAAAGTACAGACAATGGCATACGCGGGCAGAGTTTCCGGCGGCGACCTTCGTTTTACCTTCAACAACGCGACAGATGACACTTCCTACGCGGTAAATACAGCTTTAAAAGCGCTGTTGATCAATTATCAAAGTCAGCTTGTTTTCATCCAGGGCGAAACACCTGTTGTGGTAAGCTCACAAACCCTTATAGCACCGGATAATAATGACCAAACGGTAGCAACAGGAACGAGTATTGCTGATATGGTGTTCACCTGGGGCGGAACTGCCGAAGACGTGACAATTACCGGGCTTCCCGCAAGCGGAATTACTTTCGTGAAAAATGCCGAAGCAAAAACGGTAACCATTAAAGGAACACCTACTGCGGATGTGAGTTTCACAGTAACCACTTCCGGAGCCACAGGCACACCGGTAAGCGCGGATGGAAACATCACCGTTTCGGACACTCCGGTGAGCAGCGGAAATATGGTCCATAATTTTACAACTGATGATTTAAACAGCACTTTCTACACGTTTACGTCGGCTAATATGAATACGACCGACGCAAATACCACTTACGACGGCCTGACTTTAACACGAAGATTAAAAATAGAAACCGCCACGCAGATTGCTTATAAAACCACGGCTGTTTCTACCCTTTATTTGGTTTTTGATACAGGCTTTGCGAAAAAAATCAAACTGGATGGCGTAAGTTACACTGCTGTTGACGGCGTCGTTACGATTCCAAATATCCCGGCTGGCTCACATCTCATCACGAAAGGTGATACTACAAACCTTTATTATATCAAGACTGTTTATACGGACGGATTAGCGACGACCAATTTAAATTTGAAGGAGAAGCAAATTAAAACCTATCCAAATCCCGTCACTGATGTATTCAACGTAATAACACCGGAAAACCTGAAGGTTGAGGAAATCCGGGTTTATAACGTTGCCGGCCAGCTTATTAACATCATTAAAGGAAATCAAAAATCAGTGGATTTAAGCACGCTTAAAACCGGAATGTATTTGGTTCAAATCAAAACCAAGGATGGCATCCAACTGGAAAAAGTAATAAAAAGATAGTTTTTGAGGTTATATTTACGGAAAGGGAGCGCATTTTTTGCGCTCTCTTTTTTTGTGGAATTAAGACGAGCGCAATAAGATAAAAGCCAAAAATCGGCCTATTTAGCGGCTAATTTTTGAAAGATTGAACTTCTTCATAACCATTTCTTTCAGATAGAAGAAAACAACAAAAGTGGATGAACAAAGGTATCAAATGGAAAGCAAGCTTATCAATTACATTGCAGGCTTAAGGCCGAAATAATTTGTAGTTCTTCAGAAGATTTTACTACGTCAAAAAATTTGTTGGCAAAGCTTTGGACTTGGTGAGGCTTCTTCAAATATAATCATAGATGTTCTGAATGCTAGAAGGTTTTTAGGCTTTTAAACAGCATATATAAAAATGAAAATTTTACCCAAAGAGCGGCGAAAAAATAATTCCAAGAATTTTAGACATTCTTTCAATTGGGATTTTTCCGCGCCAATGGTTTTTAATTCATCCAGACTTCCTTTGTGATTTTCCCTTGTTTAAAACCGAAAAAAATGCCATTAAAAGGGCGAATTTTTATGAAGTAATTCCTGGGCGAAAACTTAACAAAGAAAATAAGCACAAAAAAAACAGCAATTAAAAATTGCTGCTTCAACCAGATTTGTTAGTGAAGAAACTTTGGTTATTTGATTAAAACTTTTTGTGAAACCGGCTTGTCGTTAGACTTTACATTCACAATGTAAATACCTTTGTTTTGCAGCTCGAATTTCACATCAGAAGTGGTGTTAAGGGATTTTACCAAAGCACCATTCATGCTGTAAACTTCTACCTGTGATTTACCGGAAACATTAAGAATTGAAATTTCGTTTCCTGATGCATAAATTTTCGGTAAGTTTTTATTCACATTAACCGTTGCTAAGGAAGCAGTTGTGCCCACGTTGGTCGCAGTGATTTGATAAATATTCATCGACTGGTCTGCCGCGATGTAAATGCGTCCAGCTTCACCGGTATAGTTTACCGTTGCCACCTGCCCTACGCTGGAGTCGGTGTACGGGAACGAGCTGATAACTTTGGTGCCATCAGTCACATACAGCGTGCGGGTTCCACCACCTCCGTTCTTGTACCAGATTTTGATTGTGGAAGCTCCGTTTACATCAAAATAAAGTGCTCTTTGGGTTGGCATTGCGAATTCTGTTGTTCCGCTCGTATAACTTCCGCCGTTGAATTTTAATCTTTGGGTAAAAGAAAGTCCGTCAATTGTTGCGGTGTTCGCTTCGATTGCGCCCATGTTAGTGGTAGTTCCGGTAATAAAACCGAGGTTATTTACCACTGTCGGTGCAGAATAACCGCTGCTCACCGGCCAGACGGAATCGCTAAAATTCCACGTCGTGGTTTGTGCATTCATGAACACCGAAATAACCAGTGCTCCTAAAAAAGAAAGTAATTTTTTTGTCATAAGTCTTGAATTAAGGTTGATAATTATAATCGGCAATTTTGTTGCAATCGATTACACAAATATATTGATTATTTTAATTCCTCCAAACAAAATTCCGACTATGTTTCATGATTTTTGACACAGGTTGGAAAATCATTGCAAAATCCGCACTGCATCGAGGTTTTCGTAAAATGCAAAACGCAAAAAAATGCCCAAACAACAGCTAAAAAACCGAAATGGAATTTTGGTCCTAATCCAAAAAGTGGCGGTTAAGAAAACATGACCCAAAAGTGAAATATTGCTCAACTATTTTTTTTGATTTTAGCACTTTCTTTCTTAACTATTTCCTCCTAAACAAACAGGAAGAATTATTTTTTAGAAAGACATTTTCCAGGTAGAATTTCACCATTTTTTGTGATTTGTAAAGTGGCTCCGGCTCCACAACCTGCATCCGTGATAAAACTTTGCACTATTTCCACCGGAATTTTGGTGTAAGAATACGTTGGCGCCGCAACAATTCCGATATTTTTTGGGGCGTTTTTGGAATTGATGAAATTAATGGCAACCGTACCACCATCACTGGAAGAAGCGCTGTATGGTTTAGCAACTTTTTCAAAATGAGAATTTTCTACGTAAGCGGTTGAATTATTTTTTCCGCCGCCTAAACCGATTCCTGTAGCACCTGGAACGCTGGAATTATAATAAGAATTGACGATGTGAAGCTGCGCATTGCGCGCTCTTGGCATTCTGCCTTTCACGCCTTCTGCCCAATAGGAATTTTGAAAAGTAATGCTGTAATGGCCGTCCTGCGGCGCATCACTGGCACTGGAACCTACTAGATTTGAAAAACGATGATCATCTGCGCCGCCGGGACCACCCGGAATATTGGGTTTTAAATAGGTGAATTTAGACCAGGAAACTGTAATGTTATCGGAGGGTCCTTTGATGTCGAAATTCCCGTCCTGCCCGTCCTGAAATTCGCAATGGTCAACCCACAGATTTTCTACGCCATCGGCGGTTAAATTATCACGACCATCCACATCAAAAGCGCCAGGACCCACGAAAACCAGGTTTCTGATAATTACGTTTTTGGACCCTTCTTTTAGATATAAAATTCCCGATTCAGCTGGATTTTGATTTTCATTCACCAGCTTTGCGCCGGGCAAACCAATCAGCGATTTATCGGTAACAACAACGCTTAAACTTTCACCCGGTGGAATTGTTATGGTACCCGAAACCAAAATTACTTTCGAACCTTTAGATTTAAGATTTGACTTCAATTCCGGGAAAGTGGAAACAATAACTTTTTCAGCTTTTCCGCCGCCGGTTGTTGCGCTACCGTAACCTTGGGGAGTTTCTAAAAAATAATTTTGAGATTTACAACCAATACACAGCGCTGCTATAAGTAAAGTGATGAGGTATTTTTTCATAATATTTGGTTTGAAGGGTGAAATATTTAAATTCAAAAAAAAGGTGCTGTACGCAGCAAAAAAAACTTGCCTAATTTTTAAAACAATCATTTTAAAAAGAAGACAAGTTTTTGAGTTGTTTACTGAAGCCTAGTAACCGTAATCATTTTTAAGTTGACCATTGCTCGCATCCAGGAATACTTGCCAAATCGGCCAGAACTGTTTCATATCAGGATCATTTCTGTAGAGTGAATTGATTTTGGAATCGGTTAAAGCATCCCAAGGAACCGCGGTATAATCAGAACCTGGATTTCCGAATTCCCCTCTATTCAAGCCATAAATAATGAGCGTTACTTTGTCTGCTGCATATTTATAATACAAGGTTGTCGGAACGTCGGCGTAGTCTCCGCTACGTTCTTTCAGGGCGGTCATCCTTTGTTTAGCTTCAGCCATTTTAGAACCTAAAAGATTCCAACGGATTAATGCCATTTTTCTTTCCATCTCGCCGGTGAATTCCAATTTCTGTTCTTTAACAATTGCTTTGAACATCGCATCTTTACCAGTTAAATTGTTAACGTAGTCTTCAACCATTGTTGCCTGGTCAGCGGCTGAAAAGGCTCTTTTACGAAGCATTTTCAGGTAAACCGCGGCTGCTGCCGGTCCTTCAATTTCGTTGGCAGTTTCCGCTGCCATTAAAATCACCTCAGCATATCTCATATACATTTTGTTCACACCGTCATCATTTGTGGAGGTTACCATTCGGTTCATCCATTCATAACGGTATTTTCCGAAATACCAACGGTTTAGCACGCCTAGCTGCTGTTTTGCAACGCCATTTACCGCTGCAGCCCATTTGTACGGAACGCAGGTAACATCGCGGCGTTGATCTTTTACATCATAATCGTAGAAAACGTTTGGTAAAGGACCTGCCTGACCACCACGGTTGCTGCCATTCTGCTGGAACTGGTCATTGGTGGTATGGTTTACAGCGAAGGTAAACAACATTCTACCGCGACCTGCACTGAAAGGAATTTCCCAAAGTGATTCACCACCCGCGGAAATATTTTCCTGATTGTATTTTTTCCACAGCGTTTCAAAGCTGCTTTCCAGTCTTGCAGTACCACTTGCGATAACGTCTCTGGATTCTTTAAGCGCCAGAGCATACAATTTCTGAACTGAAAGATCGGGATCTGTACTTCTGCGGATTCCATCCGGATATTGCTGATAACCTGAAGCCACCAAAGCTAATCTGGCTCTGAAACCTTTAACAAAAGCTTTATTAATTCTTTCCACCGAAGCGGTAGCAGCACTTCCATTTGGCCACGGAACCAACGCTTCTGCCTCACCTAAATCTGCGATTAGTTGCTTATAAATAACATCTCTGTTGGTTTTCTGTAAATAGATCGTTTCAGCGTTGATCGGTTCAAATCTGGCCGGAACATCACCCCAAGCCTTGAGTAAATCTGCGTAATAAACCGCACGCAAAGTAAGCGCTTCACCAAGCAAATAACCAAGTTCAGTGCCCGGCTTGGGATTACCGTAAGTTCGCAGTCCGCGAATACAGATGTTTGCGCGCTCAATACCTGAATACATCATCGCCCAGGCATTTTTGTCCTTGTTCATTTCGCTGTTGTTCGGTTTCGCATCGTAAACCGCCAAATCCGCTTTATCATTGGAAGTAGATTCGGAAGAATTATACCATTCCGAGTCAGTGTTCAGACCGTACCATGGTAAGAACCGTCCGCGATAAGATTCAGTCTCACCGAAAGGAATTTTAATACCGTCTACAGCACCGGCGGCAAGTGCCGGAGTGGAAAATATTTTTGCTTCATCCAGCGCCGAGGGAAACTCAGAGGTTAAAAAATCGTCCGTAACATCTCTACAAGAGGAGAATAATGCTGCGATTGCAAAACCTGATATGATTAAATAATTTTTCATTTAATTACCATTTAAAAATTAAAAATTAACATTTAACCCCATTACGTACATTCTGCTTTTTGGGTACGGCGAGTAATCTACGCCTGGCGTAAGCGGGGTTTTTCTTCTTGTGTCCACTTCAGGATCCATTCCGGAATAATTTGTCAGGACAAAAACGTTATTTGCGGTGGCGTACACTCTGAGTTTAGAAAGACCAATTTGGTTCGTAAAATTTTTCGGCAAAGTGTAACCAAGCGTTATGTTATTAAGCCTTAAAAAGGAACCGTCTTCAATCGCCCAGTCGCTAAGTACAAAACGCTGCATAAAAGGTGACCACATAGTGGTATTTGCATTCAGCGCTGCTAACGCGGTTGGATCTTTAACAATTGCTCCGGTGTTCGGATCAATGTTGGTCCATCTTAGACCATCCGCCATTTCGGAGCTTAAGTTTCTAAACTGACCGTTTGGTGCAGAAGGCGCCGCTGAGGTATTTTCGATTTTGTTGGCATTGTAAATATCATTACCGTAGGTAAAATTAAATGCTGCTGAAAAGTCGAAATTTTTGAAAGTAGATGCGATATTAAATCCGCCCGTAAATTTAGGATTGGCGTTACCAATGATTGTTCTGTCATCCAAATCTACTTTACCGTCGCCATTTATATCTTTCAGTTTTAAGCTTCCCGGAGTTGGTGTGCCCGCTACTGAGCTTCCAGGTACGCCATCTTTCAAAGTATAAACACCAGTAGTTGCGTTATAATTAAAGTCGGAAACTTCATATCGCCCTGCATTAACATAGCCGTAAATCTGGCCGATTGACTGACCTAAATTTAAAGGATATTCTGCATCAATTGCCGGAATCCAGGTGCTGCTGAAACGGAATTTATCTAAAGTTCCTAAGTTGTTCAGCTTATTTTTATTGAAGGAAATATTAAGTCCTAAGTTTAAATTAAAATCCGGTTTTCTTATAGCATCAAAGCTTAAAGTGGTTTCCACCCCTTTATTTTCGTTTTCACCAAAGTTTTGGTATTGCCCGTCATAACCACTTCCCGGAAGTGGGAATAATAAAAGCAAGTCTGTGGTAAGATTTTTATAAGCTTCAACGGAACCTGTTAATCTACCTTTGAAAAAATCGAAATCCAAACCAATATTTTGAGTCACCATTGTTTCCCACTTCAAGTCTGGGTTTGCTAAAATTTTCGAAGCTGACCAATAATTGGTGACATTGTTAATCCAGCCTGTGGTTGAATTTACAAATGACTGAACCTGCTGGCCGGTCGGAATATTGTTGTTTCCGGCTTCACCATAGCTGATTCTCAGTTTTAGCAAGTCAATCCACGAAGCATTTTTGAGGAAACTTTCTTCATTGATCTTCCAGGCTAAAGCCATCGACGGGAAATATCCCCACTTGTTGTCGCCTAAAAATTTGCTGGAGCCGTCGGCACGAAGTGTTGCGGTGAATAAATATCTGTTTCTAAAATCATAATTAACACGACCAAAAAATGACAGCAGTTTATCATCTGGTAAAGAGAAATTTTCTACCGTTTGCGGAATTCCCAAGGTGGTAATATCCATCGCATTCTGGAAAGTATAAAAAGATGGGAAACCGTGAATGACATTGGATAAAGTAGTACGTTTATTAATCAACATCTCTTCACCCACCAATAATTTTAATCTGTGCTCATCACCAAGAAAATCTTTAAGATCGTAGTTCAAAGTATTGGAATTACGGAATTTGCGGTCCTCTCTGTTCATCATAATAAGCGCTGGATCGCCCTGGAGATCAGCAACAGGAACATTTCGAACGTAGTAGGTGGATCTTCCGTAAAAACGATAATCTTTATAACGGATAAAATCTACCCCGACATCAGATTTGAACTGAAGGTTTTTAATAATTTTATAACCGATGCTTCCCTGAATATTATAATTTCTACGCTCCTGTTTCCGGTCATTATCGGTTACGGAAGTATAGGGATTGGTAAGGAAATCATCTTCGCTGTCATCAGGATCAACTGTGGTAAGTCCTGGAACATAAAAAGGTGTGTACAGTACTGCATTTTTCAATCGCGAATCCGCAGAAGAAACTTCGTTTTGCTCATTGGTTCCACCACCATTGATTTCGGTATTGGAATGTCTAAATGTAACAGACAAATCCAATTTATCCACCGGCTTGCTTTTTAAATTTACCGAGAAGTTTTCCCGCTTTAAATCTGAACCCAGCATGATTGATTTTTCATCATATCTGGCAAGGTTGATATTAAAACTTGCTTTTTCGTTTCCACCACGTGCAGAAATATCGTTGCTTAAAACGGTGCCGGTGCGGCCATAAATTTCATCTTGCCAATCAATCGGGGTAACATCAGCATATTTGCCCATGTCACTGTATTCACCGAAATACTGCTTGTATTTGTCCGGCGAACCGTCCAAAGCAGCATATTCATACTGCCATTTGAGATAATCCTGCGGTGATAAAACGTCGATGCGTCCTGCTTTCTGTTTAAAACCACTATAGGTGTTGAAAGTCACATTAAGCTTTCCGGATTTCCCGCTTTTTGTAGTAATTAAAATTACACCATAAGCTCCACGGGAACCGTAAATTGCGGTAGATGAAGCATCCTTCAGCACCGTCATATTTTCAATATCGGAAGGTGCAATATCCGACATACTGTTTACAGGAAAACCATCGACAATGATGAGTGGTGAACTGTCCTGAGTTAATGAACCTCCACCGCGAACGCGGATGCTCACTTCGGAATCCGGCGAACCTTCGGTATTGGTAATCTTCACACCAGCAATTTTTCCCGTCAGCGCTTCCGCTACATTAGAAACCGGAACTTTTGCAATGTCAGCACCTTTTATAGTAGCTACTGAGCCGGTTAAATCTCCTTTTTTCGCTGTCCCATAACCAATCATGACAACTTCCTCAATATCTTTTTGCCTGGTGAGTGTATCATTTGCGGGTCTTTTCTGGGCGTAATAACATGGCGCTGCAAGTAAAGCAAGTACTGCGATGCTGTACTTCACGCCAGTTGATCGTAAACGTTGGTCTTTCATAATTTACGGGAATTTATTGTGGTAAATTTATTTTCTGTTGATTGATGGTGGTATTAATGAGCTTCAGATTCTCCACATGGTTAAGCTTGAAGTTTTCCTTAACCTTATCAATGGTCACATTTTTAAACGTAATATTTTTTATCGGTGAACTCGCCAGGCCGTCGGCAATAATCGCGTATTTGCCACCGTTTTTCACCTTAACGTCTTCCATCAAAATATTTTGAATGGTAGGCAGGAAGTTGCCGGTTTGGTTTTCATAAACACCATAGTTCATGGTAATATGCAATACCGCTTCTTTCACCTGACCCACCGTAATGTTTTTCACATATAAGCCATCCACAGTGCCGCCACGGCGCGTATTGGTTTTCAGGCGGATCGCACGGTCGAGCTCCGGACTGTCCATAAAGCAGTTATAAACGAAAACATTTTTTACCCCTGCAGACATTTCACTGCCGATGACCACGCCGCCGTGCCCGTCGATCATCTTACAGTCGCGCACGATAATATTTTCGGTGGTGATCCCCACTCTTCTGCCTTCAGCATCACGGCCGGCTTTTATCGCGATACAGTCGTCTCCGGTGTTAAATGTGGTATTTTTAATTAAAACATTTTTGGAGTATTCCGGGTCGCAGCCGTCATTATTTGGCCCGTGGCTTTTGATGTTCACGCCATCGATAATAACGTTGGTTGATTTTAGCGGATGCAAAATCCAGAAAGGCGCATTGATAATATTAACACCCTGAATCAGAACGTTTTCACATTCAAAAGGTTCAATAAAATTCGGTCTCAGATAATGCCCATTTCCAAAAATTCGCTCAGATATGGGGATATTTTTTTCCGCCATTTCCATCAATGCAGGTAAATTAGCTTTGTCCAGCTGACTTGGCTGGCCATCAATGTAGCCATATCTGCTGCTTTCGGAAGATTTGCCTTTCCACGGCCACCAATTTGCACTGCTGGCTTGCCCGTTTAAAGTTCCTTTTCCGGTGACCGCAATATTTTTTTTGTTTTTTGCATAGATTAGCGGCGAATAATTCATGAGTTCCATTCCTTCAAAAGAAGTGTGAACCAGTGGATAATCATTAGGATTGGTGCTAAATAAAAGCTCCGCTCCTTCTGCTATATGCAAATTAACATTGTTTTCTAAGTGGATAGGTCCGGTTAAATATTTCCCCGCAGGCACCAGGACTTTTCCGCCCCCGTTTTTAGAGCAAGTTTGTATCGCTTTGCGAATGCTTTCAGTAGCCATGGTTTTTCCGTCTGCAACCGCACCAAAATCCAGGATGTTGTAAGTTTTATCTTTAAATACCGGTTCTTTAATTGATTTTTCCAGGCTTAACATCTGCGCCATTGGGAAACTTTCTCCTAAATCAGCAGGCGCGGCTATTTTTGGTGAACAGGAAACGCCAAATAAGAACAGTAAAGCATAGACTAAAGGAGTTGAGAATCTCTCTGCAAGCGGGCTTTTCATATTAAATTCTATTTGATAAATTAATAATGCAATCGATTACAAATATAAACAAATTGAATAAACACGCAAATAAAATTGTTAAAAATCATGTTTAGATTTCCTTTTGTAGAATAAATGAAAATATTATTTCTTTTTGGCATTTAAATAACTAAATTTGCGTTTTCGCTTTCACCTCCGCGCTTTTCCCAATGAAAAAATACCGATAAGATAATGACAAAAAAAATTACGATTTATGATATCGCAAAAGTTTTAAACGTCACGGCCGCAACAGTTTCACGCGCCCTGAACGGTAACAAAAACATCAGCGAATCCACCAAAAAACTGGTGCTGGAAACCGCCAAAAAGATGAACTATGAGCCGAACAAACTGGCGCTGGCATTAAAAAGTGGGAAAAGCAACAATATTGGTGTAATCGTTCCCAGAATCAATACCAATTTTTTCAGTTCAGTGATCCGCGGTATCGAAGATGAGCTGAATCCGAACGGTTATCATATCATTATCTGCCAAAGCCACAATGATGAAGCAAAGGAAATCAACAATATTGAGTCGCTTATCAACTCCCAGGTGGATGCGATATTTTTGTCGACATCAAGCAAAAATTCCAAGCAGTTTGAGAAGATTTTAAAGAAAAATATTCCGCTGATTTTCTTCGACCGAAAAAAGACCATGGAAGGCGTAAGCTCCGTAACCATAGATGATTTCGCGGGTGGCTACATGGCAACAAAGCATTTGATTAACCAAGGGTGTAAGCGAATTGCACACCTTGCGTCTGGTGATTTTGAAATTGAAATTTTCCATGACCGTCATGAAGGTTACAAGCAAGCTTTGGCTGATTATGGAATCGATTACAAAGAAGAATTAGTTCTGCGTACAAACAGCAAGATTGAAGAGGGTAAATTTGCCATTGAACAACTTTTTGCCTTAGAAGAAAAACCCGATGCTATATTTTCATCTAGTGATTTTGTCGCTTTAGGCGCCATTCAGGAACTTAAAGCACGGAAAATTAAAATTCCGGAAGAAGTTGCAGTGATAGGTTTCGCAAATGAACCTTTCACGAACTATGAAGAGCTCTCCATCAGCACCATTGACCAGTTTCCGGAAGAAATGGGCAAAATAACAGCGAATGTTTTTCTTGAGCAAATGGCGGCCAGCAACAAGATTAAAATCGATAAAAAAGTGGTGATGGAGCCGAAACTCATCATCAGAAAGTCTACAAAAAAGCATTAAAAAAAGAGGAATAAATTTATTCCTCTTTTCTTTTACAACGAAACTCCGCGCTTCCACGGAATAAATATGTCCTGTTTCAGTTGATCTGCTTTTGTTTCTATGTTTCCGCTCGCCAATTCGATAATGTAGTCGATGATTTCGTCACCAACTTCCTGCAGTGTTTTTTCACCGGTAATTACCGTTCCGGCGTTCACATCAATAATATCGGGCATTCTTTCCACCAAAGCCGAATTCGACGAAATTTTCACCACCGGTGTGATGGGATTTCCCATCGGGTTTCCGAGGCCTGTCGTAAAGAGAATAACGGTTGCGCCAGCGCCTGCAAGTCCTGTAGTACATTCGGCATCGTTTCCGGGAGTGTTCAATAGATTTAAGCCGGGTTTCGCGACATATTCTCCATAATCCAAAACATCAACAACTGGTGAAGTGCCGCCTTTTTTTGCAGCGCCCGCAGATTTCATGGCATCGGTGATTAGGCCGTCTTTAATATTTCCGGGCGAAGGATTCATATCAAAACCGGAACCGGCATCAACAACCGATTTTTCGAAAGCTTTCATCAACGATAAAAACTTGTCAGCCTTATTCTCATCAACACATCGGTCCATTAATTCCTGCTCAACGCCACATAATTCGGGGAATTCCGCTAAAATGGTTTTTCCGCCCAAAGCAGCAAAAGTGTCCGAAACCACGCCTAAAGCTGGATTTGCGGAAATACCGGAAAAGCCATCGGAACCGCCACATTCCAAACCTATCGTAAGTTTTGAAAGCGGTGCCGGGCGGCGCTGAATTTGGTTTGCGCGCTTAATGGCTTCGAAAGAATCTTTGATGACCATTTGAAACATTTTATCTGTAGTGCCGATTTGCTGCTGCTCGAAAATCAAAATTTCTTTGTCGGTATTCGGACTCATTTCTTTTAAAGCCTTCTGAAAAATATCGATCTGCAGGTTCTGGCAACCCAAACTTAAAACCGTAGCACCGGCAACATTGGGATTATTCACATAACCCGCCAGCAACTTCGCCAAAAGCTCAGAATCCTGACGGATTCCGCCACATCCACCTTGGTGATTGATGAATTTAACTTCGATATTGGTGAGCAAATTGGCGTCAGAACTTTTTTCTTCCACTTCTTCGACACTTTTTTCTTCGATTAGAGAGCGGAGGAAATTTTTATAGGAAACTTCTTTTTTAGGCAAAAGTTCGTTTTCGAAAATCTCCTTGAGCTTTTCGATATTTTTATTTTCACAGAAAACCAAAGGGAAAAATAACCACACATTCTTTGTCCCCACCTGGCCATCCGCGCGGTGATAGCCATTAAACGTTCTGTCTTTCCAACGGTCAATATTGGGAATATTCCAGCCTAAATCACCATTTTTTTTAAAAACTGCTTCGCTTTGGTGTTTTACGTTTTCGGTGCTAATTACCTCACCTTTTCTGATGGGTTGGCTGGCTTTGCCGACCAAAACACCATACATGATGATGGGATCGCCGGCTGCGAAATCTTTTTCGGCGATCTTATGTTTTGCTTTAACAGGCGTTTGTAAAACAATTTCGTTGTCTTCAAACAAGATGGTTTCGCCTTCGTTCAAGTTTTGCAAAGCAACAATGATATTGTCCAATGCGTTAACTTTCATTAATTTTTTCATTGTTGAATTTTCTAAGAAAATTGTGCGATAAAGTTTTGGTAGCCGATTTCAACGCCGTTTTCCTCAATTTGAGCAATTGCAAAGGTTAGCGCCTCTGCCAGACCTTCAATTTCGTTTAAATTCTGATCCCAAAATTCTGTATTTGCCAAGGTTTGGGAAACTGTAAAATTTAGGTCATTTAGCTGCCAATTTTTCGTCATTTCCTCCACGATTTGCGGAGAATCTTTTACCGGAAGCGCTCTTTCTTTCCAACTTCCTTTATAAAATCTGATCATCGACGCAAAGCCAAAAACCAGGTTTAAGGGCAGCTTTTTCTCCACTTTTATAAAATCTAAAATTGTGGGTAAAACACGCACTTTGAATTTCGAAATGGAGTTTAAAGCAATATCCGAAAGCTGATGTTTGATGAAAGGATTCCGGAAACGGTCCATCACCTCATCAGCGAAGTTTTTCAAATCTTCCTTGTCCATATCCAAAGTCGGAACAATTTCGCCGTAGGTAATTTTTTTAATGACTTCTCCGGTGAAAATGTCTTCCATAGACTGCTGCACGGTTTCGTTCCCACACATAATGGATAAAGGAACCATCGCGGTATGAATGCCGTTCAGAATGCGGACTTTTCGTGTGCGGTAAGGCTGCATGTCTTCCACGATTTTTACATCGAGTTTGGTTTTGTGGAAAGGAAGTTTTACTTTCAGCTCTTCACCACCTTCAATCACCCACAGAAAAAAAGGCTCTGCAGCAACCAAAATATCATCCTGATAATCTAACTTTTCGTTATACTGCTCGATTTCATTGCGCGGATAACCCGGCACAATTCGGTCTACCAGAGTATTGTGGAAAGAGCATTCTTCGCTGATCCAGGTTTTAAAATCGGCGCCCAGCTTCCATAAATCTACATACTGCAGCAAGACACTTTTTAAAGTATCTGCATTGTAATTGATAAGTTCACAAGGAATTATGGTTAAACCTTTGTCTGGATTTCCGTTAAAGTGATTAAATCTTTCAAAAAGAAAAACAGTTAACTTTCCTGGAAAAGAGGCTTTGGTAATGTTGGATAGTTCATTACTTTCTACAAACTCAATTCCTGCTTCTGTGGTATTTGAAATGATAAATTCCAAAGAATCTAATTTCGCCACATCCAGGAAGTCTTGAAAATCTTTGTACGGATTAATACATTTAACAATATTTTCGATTAAATGAATTTCCTGAATGGGTGTATTATTTTTAATACCGTTTAAAAAGAGGGTGAACAAACCATCCTGATTTTCAATCAAATCCACATGGCCGCCCGGCAAAGGCTGAACCACAGCTATTCCAGCATTAAACGCAAGCTGTTCGTTCAGCTCCTGAAAAGCATAATCTACAAAAGCGCGCAGGAAATTCCCTTCTCCAAACTGCAGAACTTTAATCGGCAAGCGTTCAGTTTTTCCGGAGTTTTCTCTGTTTAATTTTAATTTTGTCTGAATTTCCATTTATTATTAATCTTTTATAACATTATATTTTGGTACCAGGGTTTTCATGATAAACCAGGCAAGAAGGTAGGCTACAGCACAGATTGAAAAAATAATCATGTAGCCGGTATCAATACCATCGGAAATTACGGCACCTGACTCCTGTAAAGTTTTGAATAAATCTTCCGGAATACGCTCAGTAGCATATTGCGGATATTTCTGAAGAAACGGAACACCATCGATGGTCGTCCAGGCTTTATGCGAATAATCGAAAAGCACCCCCGAACCCTTGTTGATTAAAAAAGATCCTAAACCTCCTGCCATACCACCAATACCGGTAATTGTAGCAATTGCGCGACGAGGAAACATATCACCAACCGTGGAAAATATATTCGCAGACCAGGCCTGGTGCGCCGCTCCGGCAATACCAATGATGATTACAGGAAACCAAAACGAAATATTTCCGGCCGGCTGTGCAACTAATGCCAATAATGGAAAAAATGCGAAAATAAGCATCGCTTTCATTCTTCCGGAATACGGGTTCATCCCTTTTTTGTCTACAAAATATCGGGGCAACCAACCGCCAATAATTGAAAGCAAAGTGATTGCGTACAGGATAAACAAAGGAATCGCGCTCTCTGTACTGTCCATGCCGTAAACGGAACTTAAATAAGCAGGTGTCCAGAAGAGATAAAACCACCAAACACCGTCGCTCAGGAATTTCCCAACAATAAATGCCCAGGTTTGTTTATGCCGGAATGCTTCTGCGAAGGTGAAACTTTTAGGTTTGATATTGGAGTTGTTTCTGGCACATTCTTCTTCCGTGTCATCCTGCTGAATATACTTCAGTTCTTCAGCATTTACTTTTTTATGAAGATGTGGTTTTTTGTAATAATACTGCCACAAGCCCATCCATACAAATCCCAACGCACCAATCACGATGAAAGACATTTCCCAACCGTACGCTTTTGCAATAAACGGAATGGTAAGTGGCGCCGCTAAAGCTCCTACAGTGGCACCGGCATTAAAAATACTGGTGGAAAAAGCACGGTCTTTTTTCGGGAAAAATTCAGCAGTTGTTTTAATGGCTGCAGGAAAATTTCCGGCCTCTCCAACTGCTAAAATCAGTCTGGCGAAAATAAACAAGGTAACACTTGTACTGATAATCAGTGCGGTGTTATCCACTTTTGCCAGCGCTTCCTTGGAACCTTCGAAACTCATAATCCACTCTCCGGTAATCATTCCCGAAGTGGCGATCCCGCAAAAAGCATGTAAACACGCTCCTACCGACCAAATACCAATCGCCCACATGAAACCTTTTTTGGTATCAAGCCAATCCACAAACTTGCCCGCGAAAAACATACTTACCGCATAAAAAATAGAGAATAAGGCGGTAATGTTTCCGTAGTCGTTATTGTTCCAGTGAAACTCAGGTTCTATAAAATCTTTCCAGGTAAGCGACAATACCTGCCTGTCCATATAATTGATGGTGGTTGCTAAAAAAAGCAAGGTGCAGATGGTCCATCGAAAGTTCGTCTGTTTTGTAGAATTATTCGGGGTCATATGGGCATTTTTTTTAATTCTATTTAATGGCTTGAATCAGGTCCAAGACTTTTTTGGTTTCCGCTTCGATTGTAGCGTAATCTTTTTCCTGCATCAAAGGTTTGCTGATGAGTTTACTACCCATTCCAACCGCGGAAACTCCGGCCTTAAACCAGCTGGAAATGTTTTCTTGGGTCGTATCCACGCCGCCGGTCGGCATGAAAAGCAAATTCGGAAAAATATCCTTTATACCGCTTAAAAATTCAGGTCCCAGCATATTTCCCGGGAAAAGTTTGATATATTTCACTCCGGCATTTTCCGCTGCGATAATTTCGGAAGGCGTCATACAGCCCGGGCTGTAAAATAAATCTTTCGCGATCAGAAATTCTGCAACTTCCGGTACAAAACCCGGACTGATGAAAAAGTCTGCGCCAGCATCCAAAAAATTCTGCGCTTGTTGCACATTTTTAATGGTTCCAATTCCTAAAAGCAAATCCGGCATTTCAGCATCGCGGATTTCCACCATTTTTTTGAAATTTTCCAAAGCTGCAGCGCCACGGTTGGTATATTCCACCGCTTTTATTCCAGCTCTGTAAATACTTCTTAAAATATCCAGCGTAACTTCTTCACTTGCATTAAAATACAGCGGAAGAATTCCTTGATTGACGATCGCGTCTGATACAGACTGACTGTTGTTTTTCATATCAATATTTTATTTTTTTAATGGAAGCGGGAAATAACCAAATTTCCTGATTTTCATTAAAGCGAATGTCTGTTTTAATTAAATTTTGACTTTAAATACGATTTTTTTGATGAGTTCATTTTCATCACCAATCATCGGCGCATGAACATCCTCTGGAAAAAAGATCACAAACTGCTGGTCATGAAGTTCGAAAAAAGCCTCCGGCTCCTCGGAAAAAAACTGCACGTCTTTTTCCGCATTATAATCAGTTTTCGGTGTTTTGCAGTTTTCTAAAGGTTTCCAGCCGATGGTTTCTTTTCCTTTTACGCAAACCTGAATATCAATATTTTGCTGATGGCATTCAAATTTTTCCAAACTTGTTTGCTTGGATTTTCCTGGTTTATTGCTGATGATGGCTTTCAGTCCGTGAGAAATTTCTACCGTCCCGTCGGGCAAATTTTCCAGATTATTCTCACGCAAATATTCAAAAGCTTTAGCAAATAAAGGATGTAAGCTCGTGTATTTATCGGCGTTTTTTAAGGTATCGATGATCATAGCAACTTATCTTGCAACTCTGCCGGAAGCATCGCCGCCCATTAATTTCATCACTTCATCCACGGTTACCAGGTTCGCATCGCCTTTGATCGTATGTTTTAAGCAAGACGCTGCTACGGCAAAATCAAGTGCGTTTTGGTCATCATCAGGGTAAGTCAGCAAACCGTAAATTAAGCCTCCCATAAAGGAATCTCCGCCACCAACTCGGTCAACAATGTCGGTAATCTGATACTGACGTGTCTGCAACATTTCTTTACCATCGTAAAGCACGCCAGCCCAGGTATTGTGCGACGCTGAAATAGAACCTCGCAAAGTAGTAATCACTTTCTTAGCTTTCGGGAATTTGGCCATCATCTGTTCGCAAACCGACAAGAAAGCTTCCGCTTTTACGTCGTGACCGTGTGTTTGTACAGCCGCGCCATCCGGTTTAATACCGAAATGCATTTCTGCATCTTCCTCATTTCCTAAAATAATATCGCAGTGCGAAGTCAGTTCAGTCATAATCGCTTCGCGGTCACCACCGTATTTCCAAAGTTTTGCACGGTAATTTAAATCGGTAGAAATGGTGATTCCCATTCTGCTCGCCACTTTTACCGCTTCAAGACAAACATCCGCAGAACTTTGCGAAATTGCAGGCGTAATACCGGTCCAGTGGAACCATTCCACATCCTGAAAAACTTCTTCCCAGTTAATCATTCCGGGTTGGATTTCGGACATTGCGGAGTGTGCTCTGTCGTAAACCACTTTACTTCCACGGCTTACGGCACCGGTTTCAAGAAAATAAATTCCCAAACGGTCGCCACCCCACACGATTTTATCTACGCCAACGCCTCTTTTCCTCATTTCCATCATAGCACACTGGCCGATATCGTTTTTCGGTAAACGCGTAACGAAATCAACCGGAATTCCGTAATTCGCTAAGGAAACAGCCACATTGGATTCTCCACCACCATACACCACATCAAAATGGTCTGCCTGTGAAAATCTTAAAAATCCTGGAGGAGCTAATCTCAACATGATTTCTCCAAATGTTACTACTTTTTTTGACATTGTTATATTTTTTAACTGTTATTTGACCAAATTTTTTGATTTTAGCTCTTGCTAATTAATCGATTGCATTTTTAAAACTCAAAATAGTTTTTCGCGTTGTGATAACTAATGTCCGTCACAATTTTCCCGATCCATTCCATTTCCTGCGGCAATTCACCACTTTCCATTTCTTTACCTAAAAGATTACACAGGATTCGTCGGAAATATTCGTGTCTTGGAAAAGATAAAAAGCTTCGGGAATCGGTTAACATACCCACAAAACAGGAAATTAAGCCCATATTGGAAAGTGCGTTCAGCTGCTTGGTCATGCCGTCTTTTTGGTCCAAAAACCACCAGCCGGAACCAAACTGTACTTTCCCTTTGATGCTGCCATCATTAAAGTTTCCGATCATCGTCGCCAAAACTTCGTTATCGGCCGGATTTAAATTATAAAGAATGGTTTTCGCCAGTTTATCTTTAGAATCTAATGCGTTCAAAAATTTCGAAAGATTTTCAGCTTGTGAAAAATCGCCGATGGAATCCCAGCCGGTGTCGGGTCCCAAAATTTTCAGCATTCGTGCATTATTATTTCGCAACGCGCCGAGGTGGAATTGCTGCACCCAACCGAACTCTTGATAAGTTTCGGATAAAAAGAGCAAAACAGCGCATTGAAATTTCAGGGCGTCGTCGGAGGAAATTGATTTATTTGCCCTTTTATTGCCGAAAATTTCGGAAATTTCTGCCTCGCTGAAATCTTCAAAACAGATTTGGTTTAAACCATGATCAGAAAGTTTACAGCCATTGTCATTAAAGAAAACAATCCGTTTTCTTAAGGCGTCCTGTAAATCTTGCCAGGTATTTATTTCAATATCGGCGGCTTTTCCCAAAGAATCGATGTAGGCATTAAAGCCCTCACTTTCAATCAAAATCGCTTTGTCCGGGCGGAAAGCCGTAGTCATTTTCAGACTTGAATTCTGCGTTTTAAACTGTTGATGGCTGCTTAAATTATCCACTGGATCTTCGGTGGTGCAAACCAATTCTACATTTAGTTTTTTTAATAAATTCTGGGTAGAAAATTCCGGTGAACTAATTTTCTCCGAAGTTTCTTCATAAATTTTTTCAGCGTTTTTTTCGGTTAAAAGCTCGTAAATATCGAAATAGCGCGCCAATTCCAAATGCGTCCAGTGATACAGCGGATTTCGAAGCGTATAGGGAACGGTTTTCGCCCAGTTCGTAAATTTCTCTTTATCCGAAGCAGTTCCGGTGATAAAACTTTCATCAATTCCCAAGGTCCGCATCGCACGCCATTTATAATGGTCGCCGTTTATCCAGGCTTCGGTAATGTTGGAAAAAGTGCTGTTTTCCGCGATTAATTTTGGTGACAAATGATTGTGGTAATCAATAATCGGTTGATTTTTTGAAAAATTATGGTATAATTCCTCAGCGAATTTATTTTCTAAAAGGAAATTATCGTGGATGAAATTAGTGGTCATTTTTTTATTTATTTCTTAATTTTTACGAAAATCCCGCAGCCCGACTTGAGTGGAGCCCCGATCTTAAATCGGGCGGGAACGGAAGGCGGAAAAAGCTGCCCAAATACCCGGTATTTTTTTCTTAATCTTCGTTTGCTGGTTTCCCGATGGTAGCCAGGATGCCGCCATCGACATAAATAATTTGTCCGTTTACAAAATCACTTGCTTTAGAGGCAAGAAAAACCGCAGTTCCACCCAAATCTTCGGGATTCCCCCAACGCGCGGCGGGCGTTCTGCTGATGATAAAGTCGTTGAAGGGATTTCCTTCTACACGGATGGGTTCAGTTTGCGAAGTGGCAAAATATCCGGGACCAATTCCGTTGACCTGAATATTGTACTTCGCCCATTCGGTGGCCAGGTTTTTCGTAAGCATCTTCAAACCTCCTTTTGCAGCGGCATAAGCAGAAACCGTATTTCTTCCCAGTTCGCTCATCATGGAGCAAATGTTGATGATTTTGCCTTCTTTTCTTTCAATCATCTGTTTTGCAACAAGTTGCGACATTATGAAAGGTCCTACCAAATCCACATCGATTACTTTCCGGAAATCAGAAATTTCCATGGAAATCGCCGGCGTTCTTTGGATAATTCCCGCATTGTTAAGGAGAATATGAATATTCCCTTCTATTTCGGTAATTTTTTCCACATTTCTTTTCGCCTCAACCTCATCGGTCACATCGAAAAGATATCCTTTCGCGTCAAAACCTTTGGATTCATAAGCGGCAAGCGCTTTTTCCATTTTTTCCGGTGTAGTTCCGGTAATGACGAGTTTGGCTCCGGCCTGTGCCAGCGCTTCCGCCATCGCCATTCCGAGGCCATGCGTTCCGCCCGTAATAAGTGCGGTTTTTCCTTTTAGATTAAATAAATCCATTTTATCTTAATTCATTTGCTGGGACAACGTCCATATCGCCATAATCCAAATTTTCGCCCGCCATACCCCAAATAAATGAATAATTGGACGTGCCGGCGCCGGAATGTATGGACCACTCCGGTGAAAGTACCGCCTCGTTATTTCGCACGAAAATGTGACGGGTTTCTTTAGGAGCGCCCATAAAATGCGCCACCGAATTACCTTCCGGAATATCGAAGTAGAAGTAAGCTTCCATGCGGCGCTCGTGCGTATGCGACGGCATGGTATTCCAAATATTTCCTGGTAACAGTTCCGTTAGACCCATCTGAAGCTGGCAGGTTTCTACGATGCTGTTTACGATGAGTTTGTTTAAAATTCTTTTATTGGCAGTGGTGTCGTCACCAAGGTGAACGATTTCCGCATTGTCTTTGTTTATTTTTTTCGTAGGAAAATTTCGGTGTGCCGGTGCAGAATTCAGATAGAACAAGGCGGGTTCATCGGTCAGACTTTTAAAAATCACCTCCTTCACACCCATTCCTATATATAAAGCTTCTTTTTTCTTCATCGAAAAAACTTCACCGTCGACAGAGACTTCACCGTCTCCACCCACGTTGATAATTCCCAATTCCCGGCGGTCCAGAAAATTTTCCGATTTCAAGTAAGGGATTGTCTCGAGCGAAATACTTTCACCAGCGGGCATCGCACCACCGACGATCAGGCGGTCAAACATAGAATAAACGAGGTTGATGTCATTCGGCGTGAAAAGATTCTGCATCAGAAATTCCTGTCTGATTCTCTGGGTATCATAACTTTTAGCATCATCGGGATGAGCGGCGTACCTGAAACTATAATTTGTCATATCAAAAATAAATGTAATCGATTGCACAAATGTAACAATAATTTCCATATCACAAAATTATTTTAAGATCTTCGTTGGAAAACCAAATATTATTCAGCTTCCAATTATACCAAATAAGAACTCAGCCAAATTTTACCCCTTTAGAAGCTATTTTTTTAAAAATTTCTTGCAGGCTATAAATAGCTTTTCCGCAGTGTCGTAGCTCTTTTTCTGATGATTTAATGAAAGACAATAAATTTAATTAAGAAAGCCGCAAAAATAAACCGAGCGTAAATAATTTTATTTTACATTTGCGTAATCGATTGCAATTTAATACCAAATTTACTATTCAAAAATAAAATTTTGCTTATGTGGAAAAAATTACTCCTTTTAGCAGCCAATTTTTTAGTCGGAACCTCAATAGTTTTTGCACAACAAAAAACCGACGTATGGGATTTCGGTGCTTCCCAGCTGAACACTGAAACGTATATCAATAAGCTGACGGAAACTACTATCAATGCCTGGTATAGCGTGGCTCCCGGAACCTCTAACATTACCTTACCCACGGGTTTTGTAGCTGGAGAATTAATGTGGACTGGCGGCACCAACGACCGCTTAAGAACTTCAAACCTGAACCTGACGCGCTACGACAACAATCTCGGCGCAGGCCTTGCCGCAGGCTATACCGGAAGATTGTATGTAAACGCCACGGCCGCAGTTGGAAGGTTCTTCACGCTTACTTTAAATGAAGATGACGAAGTAACCATCGTAGCTAATTCTGATGCAAACGGTCTTTTAAATTTTGTGTACGAAACCGATCCCACTTTGCAAACCGAACAGGTGGCGACAACAGTTAGTCCGGTGGCTTACAAGTTTGTGGCAAAAAATGCGGGGAAATATAAAATATTTGAATCGATAAGCAAACCAAGTTACTATCAAATCCAAAGAAAAGCTGCGTCTTATACTGCAGTTAGCGGAGAAGTGACAGCATCCGGAACAGCACTGCCGACAGATTTTTCACTGCGCTTTACCAACGAAGCCGGAAAAACTTGGACGGCGCCAGTTACGAACGGAAAATACAGTCTGAATTTACCTGTAGCTCATCTTTATAAATTGGCGCTTGGCAATGCAAATGGCTACGTGATAACCGAGGGTGAAACCTTACAACTGGCAGCGACTTCCGCAACGCACAACGTGACCTTAGCGCAAGTGAATCTGCACAAAGTAAGCGGGAAAATTTCCGGTTTGAGCGCGGAAAGTGAAATTGAAAACCTAAGTCTGGTTTTTACGCCCGACGGAAACGTCACCAGCGCATATCAACCAAAACCCATTATTAACGCGGCTGCTGCTACTTACTCCGTAAATCTGGAGGAAAACACTTCTTATACGGTTTCTGCGCGGGGTGTAAACGACGACGAAATCCTGAATAATAAATTAACGATAGCAGCAGCCGATTTGGTTTCTGATATCACTTTTAGTGCAAAACTGAAATTCACTGTTGCCATAAAAGCAGATGACTTGAACAGTACACAATTAAACCAACTGAAGGTTACGTTTACCAATATCAACGAAGCTGGCTATCAATATACTTTCACAGATTTGGGAAAAATTTCTCTTAGAAACGGCACTTATTCGGTACTTACTTCCGGCTTGGACGAATTTCCACTGGAAATGAAATCTACCTCTTTTTTGACCATTAATAATAATTCTGCAACAAAAGAGCTCAAATTTCTTCCTGTTCAAAACTGGTCTTTTGATGATAAGGTGATTACCTCGGCTACGCCTTTTTACAAAGGTTTAGCGTTTTCCGGAAACATTTTAAATGAAATTCTGAAAGGTCACCTTGTGGCTCAAAGCGGTGCTAGCCTTGCAGTTCCGGTAAATCCGGGTGAAAAACTGGTAATTTCTTACTATTATGCGGCGAATTTTTCCATTGACAATTCCGCGGCGATTGTTTCCAGTTCAGGCAGCACTTCAAAAGTGGAAACTGCAGAATACATTTACCAAGGCACCTCACCCGGAAATATTATCATTACAACTGCAGGTTTAACCTACTTTACCAATATTGCGAAAAGCAAGGTGGTCGCCTATTCACCCGTGCTCACCGTGGGTTCCGGTAAAGATTTTTCTACCATTAATGAAGCCCTAACCGCAATTTCACAGATGGTCCGCACTTCTACTGAGCGCGTAACGGTGCTTATTGATCCAGGAAACTATGAGGAAATGCTTGTTATCAAAGACACCAACATCACCTTAAAAAACGCGTCTGCAACTCCAAGCATCGACCTGGCGAATAAGGGCGTCGACATCGATCCAAACGCCGTACGAATTACTTCCTATTACGGAGTAGGCTATAATTATTACAGCCAGGGAAGCGACAATAAATGGAATGCTGACGCATTGGAAATTAATAAAGCCAATGGTTTTACAAATTACACCAATGTTAGCGGAACCACCAACGGCTCGTACTGGAATGCTACAGTTGTCATCAGCGCTGATAATTTTGAAGCGGAGAATATTATCTTCGAAAATTCCTTTAACCAATATATTTCTGCAAAAGAGGCCAATGATGTCCTGGTAAATGTCGGCACAAAAGGTGAACGGCCAAAAATCGCCGGTGATGTTTCAGTTCAGAATAAATCTTTCGTGGAAAGAGCCGCAGCACTCGCCGTGGCAAACAATACCGATAAAGTATTTTTGAAAAACTGCAGAGTTGTCGGCAGACAAGACTCTTTCTTTGGCGGTACCAACGCGCGCATTGCGGTGTACAAAGGCGTGATGATGGGCGCGGTAGATTATATTTTCGGACCAATGACTGCAGTTTTCTATCAAACTAAATTCGCCATGAATACCAGCGATGTTGCGGGCGACATTTCCTACCTCACCGCGCCACAGCAATTGGGCGGACGTGGATTCCTTTTGTACGAGTGTACCATTGGTTCGGCTGTTCCGGGAACTGAAACTGCTTCTGCTTATCGCGCAAAACCAGGATTTTTCGGCCGCCCGTGGGCAGCAACTACTGGTGAAGCGGTGATCTACAAAGCGACGGTAGAAACTTCCGATTTTCCGGGCGCTGTCGGATCTTCACTGATTGCCCCAGCGGGATGGCTTAATACATTAAGCGGAACTTCCGACCGAGTTTATGAATACCAAACCATTGAACTATCGGGAGTGAATAACGCCGGGAACCGCGAGTCGTGGTCAAAAGTGTTAACAACACCTTTCCTTCCTGATGGAACAGAAATCACTTTATTTAATTTCACAAAAGGAAATGATAACTGGGATCCTTTTAAACTCGTAATTTTGGCTGCAGAAAGGGCAAATTTTTCCTCTTCAGTGAAAATTTTCAGCCATGACGGTTTGGTTTATGTAACCCAGGTAAAAGCGCCGACTGCGGTTAAAGTGTACGGAATGAACGGCGCTCTTACCAAAATATTTTCAACGAAAAGCGACCTAAGTTTCCGCTTGCCTCTAGGAGTATATATAGTGACTGCTGAATCATCCGAAGGTTTAAAATCAGTCAAGCTTTTAAGCAAGTAACCAAAGAATTTTTTAATAAAAATATCCCGCTAAAACGGGATATTTTTTTGTTTTCTAATATTCTAAAAAAAATTTAGATTGTGGATATATTGTGCCGTTCGATTGCAGAAATTTTCCGCCTTAAAACCCCGAAATTTTCTTATTTTTCGATAGTTTCGCCGCAGCAGCTTCATCAATAAACCACTCCGTTTTTTCTTCCTCGGTGCTGATGAGGCGCGCCGGATAAAGTTCTGGAGAACCGGTTTCATCTTCTAAAACGTGATATACAGCATCAGCTTTGTCAGCTCCGAAAACGATAAATGCAATATTTCTGGATTGATTGATGAGCGGCGCGGTCATCGTTAACCGATACATATCAAGCTCGTTTACAAACACCGCTTTCACGGCAGCTTCGCTTTCCGCCAAAACTTCAGTTTCCGGAAATAGCGACGCGGTGTGAGAATTTGCACCCAAACCTAAAAGGTTGAAATCAAATTCTATCGGACTATCCTGGAAATGCGTTGCAATCGCAGCGTCGTATTTTTCCGCAGCTTCTTCCGGTGTGCCGGAAGTATCAAAATCATAAATTTGCGACGCCGGAATTTTTAGCGGCTCTAACAGCAATTTTTTTATCATTAAAGAATTTCGCTGCACATCATCTGCCGGAACAAATCTTTCGTCACCGAAGAAAAAATAGGTTTTAGTCCAGTCGATCCGGTCTTTGTAAGTTTCGGAAGCTAACAACTGATACAGTTTTTTCGGCGAGCCGCCGCCGGAAAGTACCAAAGTAAATTCACCACGGTTTTTAATGGCAAACTCGGCAACTTCACAAATTTTTTCCGCTAAAGCAACGTTCAGCTCCTTAACATTTTTAAAAATATGTATCTTCATTTTTCTTTCTTTTTATTGCTTTCCGGCAGGCTAAACCAATGATATCCGTCTTTCGCGATGAGCGCCTCTGCATTTTCCGGTCCCCAGGAATCCGCGGAGTAATTTGGGAAGTTCTGGGCGTTGGTATTTTCCCAGTATTTTAAAATCGGCATTATTAACTCCCAGGCAGCTTCTACCTGATCAGCGCGCATAAACAGCGTTTGATCGCCTGTAATGGCGTCTAATAAAAGTGTTTCGTAAGCTTCCGGCGAATCAGATTTGGTATTTCCTGCGTAATCGAACACCACGTCCACGGTATTTAAATTCATTTCCAGACCCGGAACTTTGCTCTGCAGCTGAAAACGAATGGCCATATCAGGTTGAATGCTGATGACCAAACGGTTTTGCTTCGGCACACCAGACTCCGCGGAAACAAAAATATTGTGGGGGATTTCCTTAAACTGAATTGTTATAACCGAAGCTGATTTAAACAAACGTTTTCCTGTCCTTAAATAAAATGGAACGCCCTGCCAGCGCCAGTTATCGATGTGAAGTTTCAGCGCCGCATACGTTTCGGTGTTCGAATTTGGATGTACGTTTTCTTCTTCACGATAACCCAAGACTTCTTCACCTTCTACCCAACCGGAACTGTATTGTCCTCGCACCGCCATACTTTCTACTTTTCCCGGTTCAATTTTCCGCATCGCTTTTAAAACATCCACTTTTCGATCGCGCACCTCATTTGCTTTAAAACTCGTCGGCGGTTCCATCGCAATAATACATAAAAGCTGCAGCAGGTGATTTTGAATCATATCACGCAGAATTCCGGCACTTTCGAAATATTTTCCGCGTGAGCCAATGCCAATTTGTTCCGTCACGGAAATCTGCACATGCTCCACGTGATTGCGGTTCCACAGCGGTTCCATTATTGAATTTGCGAAGCGGAAGGCCATGATGTTCTGCACTACTTCTTTGCCCAGATAATGATCGATGCGGTAAATCTGCTTTTCCTCAAATATATTCAGCAGCTTTTTGTTGAGCTCTTTTGCCGATTCCAGGTCGGTGCCAAAAGGTTTTTCAATAATTATTCGCGTTGTTTCGGGGTTATTTTCGAGTTTTGCCTTTTGGATATTTTCCGCAATGGTACAGAAGAAGTGGGGTGCCACTGCACAGTAATAAATAATTGATGGCGTTTCGTTCCACTCTTTTTTATATTGTTCGATGAGTTTTCCGAAGGGCTTAAAGGCGCCTGCGTTGGTTAGATCAGCATCCTGAAAACCGATGTGCGAAGCAAATTTCGACCAGTTTTCTTTTTTGGTTTTTCCGTTACGCGAAAATTCATTCACCGCCTCCAACATTTCATTTTGGTACTTTTCGTCAGTCATTTTGCTGGAAGAAGAACCGATGATCGCAAAATTTTCCGGCAGCCAGTTCGCTAAAAAAAGATTGTAAAGCGCAGGCATTATTTTGCGTTTCGTGAGGTCGCCTGTTCCACCGAAAATAATGAAAATCGTGGGGTCAGAATTTTTATTGGAAGTTTTTAGCATTTTTAATATTTTAAAAATTTGCGGTTTTTAGCGGATTATTCCTTGATATTTTCCATAATCCATTTGGTATGGAAAACGCCTTCTTTCGCTTTGAGTTCGTAGGTATGTGAGCCAAAATAATCGCGTTGAGCCTGAATTAAATTGGTCGGCATGGTTTCGGAACGGAAATTATCGAAATAACTCACTGCTGCGGAAAAAGCCGGCGTTGCTATTCCGTTCAAAATCGCGTCGGAAACCACGTTTCGGGCGGCTGTAACATTCATTGAAACACTTTGTGCAATCTGCTTATCCAGCAACAAATGTTTCAGCTCGGGGTTTTGATTGTAAGCTGCATAAATATCTTCTAAAAACTCTGAACGAATGATGCAGCCACCGCGCCAAATCTTGGCAATTACATCTAAATTCAGCTCATAATCGAATTCTTCATTCGCCGCGTACATCAGATGCATTCCCTGTGCATAGGCAGAAACCATGGCAAAATAAAAAGCATTTTCAAGCTTGGTCACATACTCCTCCATGCTTTTTCCATAAGCACTGGCGGTTTGGTCGGGATATATTTTTGATGCTTCAATTCGCAAATCTTTTCTGCTCGAAAGATCACGCGTCGAAACTGAGACATCGATAATCGGAGTGGGAAGATGTAAATCCATGGCCGCCTGCGAAGTCCATTTTCCGGTACCTTTTGCTTTTGCCTGATCGCGGATGCTGTCCAGCAAAATATTTTCTTCACCTTCGTTGCGGTAGGAAAAAATATCGGCGGTAATTTCAATTAAATAAGATTTTAAGCGGCCTTCATTCCAACTCTTGTACACCTCGAAAATTTCGTCGTTGTGCATTTCCAGACCGTCTTTCATAATGGCGTAGGTTTCAGAAATCAGCTGCATAATGGCGTATTCAATACCATTGTGCACCATTTTTACAAAATGTCCGGCAGAGCCTTTACCCATAAAAGCAACCGTTGGTTCACCGTTTACCTGCGCCGCAATTTTTTCTAAAATCGGTTGCAGGTATTGATAAGCTTCCTTGTCGCCGCCGGGCATCATGCTGGGTCCGCGCCGTGCGCCTTCTTCACCGCCGGAAACGCCCATGCCCACGAAATGGTAGCCTTTTTCTTCCAGCTCTTTGTACCGTTTTTCGGTATCGGTGTAATGCGAATTTCCACCATCGATGATGATGTCACCAGGTTCTAAAACGCCGAGTAAATCTTTAATTACATGATCCACGATTTCACCCGCAGGAACGAGCATCATTACAATTCTCGGACTTTTTAAACTGTCGGCGAATTCCTTTAAATCCGTATAGCCTTTAATATGATCAGATTTTAAATCATTCAGCTCCTGAACCTGATCTTTATTGATGTCGTAACCCGAACAGGAGTAGCCGTGATCTGCAATATTTTGTAATAGATTGGAACCCATGGTGCCGAGACCAATCATTCCGAAGGCGCTTTGAGAAGTATTTTCGTGTGTCATAATTTTTAAAGAATTAAATTTAGGCTAAGTTCAGTTTAAAAAATTCCCCCTTAAACGGCAATTATTTTTCGATTTGTCTTTGTTTAAAATTTTCAACCAAATCATCATTTTAAAAAAAGCAAAAATTTGCCACTAAAGCAGGAGATTTTTTCGTTTTGAAATATTTTGCGCAGCTAATTTTAAGAAGTTATTTCGAAAAAAAATATCCAAATAGCAGCTAATTTTTTTCGAGCAAATCGCGTGCTCTGCTTACAATATTTTCCACGGTAAAACCGTATTCGGCGAAAAGTTCTTCAGCCGGCGCGGATTCACCAAATTTTTCAATTCCAATCACGTCGCCATCATCAGTTGTATATTTCATCCAGCCAACGGGCGAGCCCGCTTCAACCGCCAGACGTTTTCTAAGGTATTTTGGAAATATTTTTTGCTGGTATTCCGCCGGCTGATTATCAAATAAATTCCAGCTCGGCATACTGACTACTCTGGCGTTGATATTTTCTTCCTTTAAAGTTTCCTGCGCTTCTAAAATCAATTGCACTTCTGAACCTGAGGCGATTAAAATGATTTCCGGTTCACCTTCAGCTTCGGAAAGGATGTACGCGCCTTTTTCCAATTCTGCGGCTTTTGTAAATTTCTCCTGGTCAATTACCGGAATTTCCTGACGGGTAAGCACGATACAAACAGGACCGGCGGCATGCTCGATAGCGACGCGCCACGCTTGCGCAGTTTCATTTGCGTCGGCCGGACGGATAACCGTCATACCAGGCACGGTGCGCAGACCAATAAGCTGCTCGATGGGCTGATGCGTGGTGCCATCTTCGCCCAAGCCAATGCTGTCATGCGTGAAAACCATAATCGGTCGGATGTTCATAATCGAAGCTAAACGCAGCGGCGGTCGCATGTAATCGGAGAATATCAGGAATGTTGCGCCGTAAGGAATTAAATAATTGCTTAATGCCATTCCGTTTAAAACCGCACCCATCGCATGTTCGCGAATACCAAAATGGAAATTTCGGCCGTCGGGGTTTTTCGCTGAAAATGATTTAAAATCGTTAAGATGAGTATCGGTGGACGGCGCTAAATCTGCAGAACCACCAACTAGTTGCGGTAAAAATTCAGCAATGGCGTTTAATGTTTTTCCCGAAGCTTTTCGCGTCGCCATTTTTTCGCCAGCTTCAAAAACCGGAAGCTTTTTTTGCCATTCAGCAGGCAATTTTCCGCCGGTAATATCTTCGTATTCTTTCGCGAGCTCCGGATGTCGCTTTTTGTAATTATCATACAATTCGTTCCATGAAGCTTCGTGTCTCGCGGAGTTTTCTCCTGCTTCACGATAAAATTCAACAACTTCCGTGGGAATTTTAAAACATTTATCGGGATCAAAACCGAAATTTTCTTTCACCAAACGCACTTCGTCCCCACCAAGCGGAGAACCGTGCGCAGCGGCCGTGTTGTGTTTATTTGGACTTCCATAACCGATTACACTTCGCACATTGATTAAAGACGGACGCTCGGTTTCTTTTTTGGCTTTGGCAATGGCTTCACGAACGGCTTCTAAATCATTGATATCTGAAACATTCTGCACATGCCAGCCGTAGGATTCAAAACGCTTGGAAACGTCTTCATCAAAAGCCAAATCGGTATCACCTTCGATGGTGATGTGGTTATTGTCGTAAAAATAAATCATGTTCCCCAAACCGAGATGGCCGGCGAGCGAGGCAGCTTCCGCGGTGACGCCTTCCATCATATCACCGTCGCTGCAGATGGCGTAAATTTTATAATCGAAAATTTCAAAATCAGGTTGATTGTAGCGTGCTGCCATGTACTTCTGCGCGATCGCCATTCCAACACCATTCGCAAAACCTTGTCCCAGCGGTCCGGTAGTAACTTCAATCCCTGGTGTCAGGCCATATTCCGGGTGGCCGGGCGTAATGCTGTGAAGCTGACGGAAATTTTTAATGTCATCTAGTGAAATTTCGTAACCTGTCAAATGTAAAAAAGCATATTGCAACATGCAGGCGTGGCCGGCGGAAAGGACAAAGCGATCGCGATTGGGCCAGTGTGGATTTTTGGGATTATAGCGCATGACTTCCGACCACAAAATATGGCCGAGGGGAGCCAGGGCCATGGGAGTTCCGGGATGTCCGGAGTTTGCTTTCTGCACTGCGTCGGCAGCTAAAATTCTAACGGTATCAATGCTTTTTTGAATTAAATCTTTAGTCTCCATTTCATCAGTTCTGAATGTTTAAAAATCCTTTCCAGAAAGGTTTGCAAGAAAAAAAGCAGGTAAAAGGGCTTTTTTTTTGGAAATTCACCGAAGGTGAAAAAATCTTACAAGAATAAAAATAGGAACAAACATTTAGCCAATGACCGCTTTTGGTGATTGAAATTTGCTATTTCTAAAAAATTTGCCGTTTAAAGCGGAAACTTTTCACTTTTATAACCGAATGAATTTTGGATTTTCAAAACGTTTTAAATCAACTTCAGGCATTAATGCTTTTCCGTTTTCAATATGCTGAAAAAGTTCATCGGCGAAAAAGCAACCGTTGAGAATTCCGCGCGCACCCAAACCATTAAAAATATAATAATTCGGAAATTCCGGGTGGCTGCCAAGAATTGGTCTGCGATCTTTTACCGTGGGCCGGAAACCGTAATTTACTTCAACCACTTCAAATGGATGCGGATAAAATTCTGAAAGTCCGTCGATGAGCTGTTGCGTGGCAAAATCATCAACTTCATTTTCGCGCCCGACTGGGTCGTAGGTGCCGCCATAGTAATGCAAACCATTTTTTAACGGAAAAAGGAAGTGTTTTTTCTTAATTGTAGACTCGTTTTGAGGTTTCACTGAAAGCTTGACTTTCAAGTGATGCCCTTTATTTGGTATAACCGGAATTTCCCTAAAAAACGGATTGTGCAGAACGCCCATTCCTTCACAATAAACAATGTTTTTGCAGGTAATTTCTTTGTAGCTTAAACCGTGAAGTTCAGCATAATCGAATTTTTCCGCCTTTAAATGACCTTTTTTTTGCAAATAGCTATTGAGATCTGTGAAAAAGTCTTCAACATTTAAGCGTGCAGAATTTTCCACATTTCCGGTGCCGAAGGGATTCCGGACGGTATCAAGATGTTGGACATTTTTGCTTAAAAAAGGCGCTAATTCTTCTGACTCAGTTTTTGAAAGCCACAGTTCCTTTTCTTTTTCGTCATGAAAAATGCGGTGGATATTTTCGAAAATCTGGTAGTTTTTGCCGGTAATATTTTCAATCTCTTTCAGTGTTTTGGAAAGGAAGGCGATTTGTTCCGCAGCCAGCCAAAAAGTTGTGAACTTTTTTAAGACCACCGGATTAATAATCCCTGCTGAAATTTGTGAAGCACTTTTTTGAGCCTCGGAAAACAAGACAAAAGTTTTTTGATGTTTGATGAGCTGGTGTGCGAAAAAAAGCGCCCCGTAGCCGTCGCCGACAATAATATAATCTACTTTCATAAAAGAAATTCAAGCTACAAAATTGCATAAAAAAACCTGAGTAATTACTCAGGTTTTTATTTGTCCGCGGAAAATATCAATAATTCCACATATCGCTTTCCATTTGCAGGATTTGCGCTCTTATTCTTTCGCTTTCTTCCAGTTGAGCATCAGCATCATTTGGAATATAATCCTTGATGACACCGTTCCCCAAACCGTTATCTGATTTATAAATAACTGTTGAAAAACGTCTGGCATTCAATAAATCATCAAAAGTGATATCAGAAGCAAGGTTTTTATTGTTGAAAACCACAGCGTTCGCTAAAACTTCACGAGCATCCGGATAGTAAACCCAGAAAAGGTCGATCAACTCGTCTTTGGAAGCCAACGGCTGACCATCTGGTCCGTATTGGCCCATTGTAGCGGGATCCTGCCCCATCGCTGCAATACCCAAAAGACGGTATTTCATCTGACTGTCGCGACGGTCGATATACCACATTCCTTTGATTTTCAAAACCTTTACGTTTTCACTTTTAGTTTCGTAGACGTTGGTATATTCTTTTTTCTCCTCTTCGGTTAATGCACCTGCTTCATTTAAACGGTCAATACCAGCATCGCTCATCACCGCGTTTTTAATTCGGGATTGGATTGCATCGGGACTCAAACGAGTCATGAATAACTCGTCATCATAAACTTCGGTAATTCTGCCGTCATTGATGGCATCAAACAAAAGCTGGTATAAAGAACGGTTGCTGGAAACCAAACCGTCACCGTTATGATAGAATGGCTGGTTAATTTTATCGTTCATATCAATGATTTCCCAAACCACCATACTTTTCAGAATGTCTTTGTCTTCAATAAAGCCGTATTGCAATGGCTCTTTCACAGTAGAAACCACAGAATCTCCCTTTCTGATCATGTTCATGTCACGATATTTTCTAAATGCTTCCGGAGATTTTGCATTTAAAATTGACATCGAAGTAGGTACCTCATCAATATTAATAGAGTCCTGCACTTCCGTACCTGCAGCAGGTTGCTGTACGGGTTCTGCCTTAGTTTCCGCAGGAGTGGTAGTTTCTTTATTTTTCGTGGTTTGTGCGGTAACAGTTACAAAACTGAGTGCAGCAACTACGAATATCATTTTTTTCATTCGAAAATATTTAAAATTTAACAGCTATAATATCTGTAACGCAATTACTGTACATTTATTACAACAGGCGGGATTTGTTTTAAAGCCTGGCCGCCAAGCCCTGTAGCAGTTGCATTGATGTTGAAAACATAAGCAACATCACCGTTTCTTAAGTTTTTCGTCAATCCGGCAACAGAGCTTAATGAATTTCCTTGTACCAACATTGCGGCTTTTCCTGGAACTTTAAACATAAAGCTGTTTACAGTAAAACTTACAGGGAAGTCGAAGTCCGGCATATCTGCTGTTACACGCTGGTTCGGGATTGAAGAAGCCGGCATTGATACTACAGATTTCCCTTGGATTTCACCTACTGGTGGTGGTACGTTTTTAATTCTGAAAGGGAAAGCCTGAGAGATCACGCCACCTTTCGGATCACGACCTGAGATTGTTAAAGTTACAGTGCTTCCACCCCCCGGAGTTACCGTCCATTTTCCGCCACCTCCACTTACAGAAGCTCCTGCTGCTGATAAGGAAATGCCTGACATGTCTGCTCCTAAGATGGAACCTGAAATTGGGTTAGGTAAACCTCTATATAAAACATTCATTTTATCGGCAGTTACAATGGCACCTTTCTGTGCTTTAAGCTCCTGCGCACCAGCGATTACTTTATAGGTATGGTTATAAGTAAGTGGAATCACTTTACCGTTTACATCTTTGAAAGATATGGTTCCGCTGAAGGTTTTATCACCTAAAGTTCCAGTATCAAGATTTCTTACGCCCTGACCATTCTGAACAGTTAAACCAGGCATTGAAAGTCCCGGAACGTTGCTTGAGTAATTTCCAATCGCAACTTTACCCTGAGCAGGTTCGCCCTGAATAACAATTGTTGGAGCAGAAACGATAGCGCTATACGCGTCAAATTTAATATCTGCATCGATTTTTTCCTGTAACATTACGGAAAGCGCATCACCCTGGATTCCGCGTGCCGAAGACTGAATAACTTCCAGGTTTGATAAAGCTGCAATTAACGGTTGGTTGTAAAACTTATATTGCAACCAGTTTTTTCCGTTTCTTGGCTTATCAAATTCAGAAATCAACTGCTTATTGGTTCTGGCAACGACTTCTTTCATCAGATTATTTGAACCGAAGGTATCATTGATATACTTCTTAAAAGCTTCAATTTTATTTTTTAAAGCTATTGCATTTTTAGATGCGATATTTTCATCTCCATTTTCGAAAAAAATGCTGGTAGAAGGCTCAGTATTATTAAGTGATGCAAAACTCTCCTGAACATCCAAAGCGGGATTATATTCTGCTTCTTTGCTTAGCTGCCCTTTTAAAGTTTCGATAGACTGCACCAAATCATTCGCCTTTTCTTCTAAGCCTCTGTATCTTTCTAAAGGAGCTTGGAAGGTTTCAGGAGTATTTTTGGCTTTTGCTTCTAAAGTCTGCTTGAAAATAGAGTTGTTATTTTCAGTCAACGCTCTGGTTTCTTCCAAAGAGCCGGTGGTGTCTTTATATGATCTGATGATTTCCTGGTCGATTTGCATTGCAAGCATTGCAATGAAAACCAGGTACATCAAGTTGATCATTTTCTGACGAGGAGTCTGTTTTCCTTGTGCCATTTTTTAGTAAATTTTGTTAATAGTAATAAATTTTAAATTATGGTAAGGATATTAAGATTTCATCGCGCTAAGCATACCGCCGTAAACTCTGTTCAGGTTGTTAAGGTTAGAAGTTAATCCAGATAATTCTTCGTTGAATTTAGCAGAATGAGCTGCAGATCTCTGCATGTCTTCTACGTATTTTTTGCTGTATTCAGTCTGGGTTTTCCCGTGTTCTAACTGAAGTGCATATAGAGCATTCATGCTTTCAAGGTGGCTTGCAGCCAACATTAACTGATCGTTATATTTTTGAGTTGAACCTGTAACGTCAACTGTTTGATTAATTTGATCAACAGAGCTAGAAAATTTATCGATGCCAGTTCTTAAACGTTCGAATAAGTTCACGTCTAATTTAGCATCCGCTAACATTTTGTCTAATTTTTCAGATAATGAAACTTCCAATTCTTTTACCTCTGCTTCCTGAATTCCTAAATTAGAATGTTTCGGATTTGGTGTTGCGTGAGAATCCAACAATTCCGGGTACACATTTTCCCATGCATAAGATTCCTCAGTTTTAGGGGCATCAAAGGCGAAAATAATGAAGATAATCGCTTCAGTAATCAAACCGATTGCTAAAGTTACGTTTCCGGTGAGCGGTCCAAGACTCCAGTGAGTCATTTTGAAAAGTGCTCCAATAATTACGATTGCTGCTCCAATGGAGTAGATAAAATTGTACGTTGCTTCTTTAGTTTTAAACATGAGGTGTAGAGTTTATTTTTTTAGTATTTGATTTTTTTGCTCTTATCTGGTTCTTTTTTTGAATTTTACCGATCCGTCCGGAATATCCTGAACAGTTCTGAAACCTATGTAACTTCTGGCTGAATCTTTTCTTTCAAAGTCTCTGTAACCGGTCATCAGTAAGTAACCAACATCTTTCCAGGAACCACCTCGTACCGATTTTCTTGGTTCTTTGGCTGCTTCACCCGCTAAATATGGGTTTAAAGTCGATGCAAACTGATAAGTTGAATTGTTGTACGGTGACTGCGTCCATTCCGATACGTTACCGGCCATGTCATAAAGACCAAAACCGTTTCTGTGGAAAGACTTAACAGGCGCGGTATAAGTCCAGCCTTTTTTATCATCTTCAATATAGTTACCACGTCTCGGCTTAAAATTCGCTAAGTAGCAACCTCTGTCATCCTGCAAGTATGGCCCACCCCAAGGGTAAGTTGCGTTTTCTTTTCCACCTCTGGCAGCATATTCCCACTCTGCTTCGGTTGGAAGTCTGAAAGCCATCGGTTTCTGTTTTTTTCTTTTTAAAGACTCGTTGTAGTCCGATTTCAATTTAGAACGGAAGTTACAGAAAGCACGTGCCTGATCCCAAGTTACCCCTACAACAGGATAATCTTTGTAAGACTTATGCCAGAAATAACCATCATATAACGGCTCGTTGTAAGCATAGCTGAAATCTTTAATCCATACTGTAGTATCTGGATAAATTGCGATACTTTCTTTTTTCAGATAATTAGCACCACGCGAATTGTCTTTGACAGCCTGTGCCATATCTTCCCACTGGAATGCGTACTGTAATTTTCGGGTATCAATAAGTCTTTCGTTATTAATTCTTTCTGCTTGCGGAATATACATTGATTCTAAAATCTCTGCATATTGTGCATCTGGATAATCATTGGTATTCCATTTCAAAGGAACGCTCCAGTCTAATTTTTTAGATTCATCATAACCGTCACGGCCACCTTGTGATTCTAAATATTCCTGATATGCAGTTCTGTTGTCACCTGCTTTTTTAGAGGCATAGGCATAATCAGCAATAGAAGTACCGTTTCCTCCTCCACTACCATCGCCGGCAGCTTCAGCTAAAAGAGATCTCGCAATTGAGTCGCGAACATAGTCAACAAAAACTTTATACTGACCGTTGGTAATTTCTGTTTCATCCATAAAGAATGAGGAAACCGTTACGGTTTTAAGGGGAGCTTTTTCTGGTGTATTGGTAAAATCCTGGTCAGCTAAACCCATAACGAATGATCCTGCAGGAATGGCGACCATACCGTAAGGACGTTCTGCGGTGAACGATTTTCCCGTCCGTTTAGCAATGAGTTCACCCTTTGAACCGGGCTTCCCAGCTGAACCTCCTCCTCTGGAGCACGATATAACAGCTGATGCTGATAATAATATTAGAAGTACTCTTTTCATTCTATAATTGAAATTAAGCGGTAAATATATAATTTTTTGTAAAAAACAACTAAGCTTTTTTTTCAGAAACGCGAAATTGTAAGTTATATTTTATTTTTAAGGAACTTTACTCTACAGTTACGGATTTTGCAAGATTTCTAGGCTGATCAACATTCGCGCCACGATATACTGCTATGTAGTAAGACAATAGCTGAAGCGGAATGGATGCAATAATGGGAGAGAAACATTCTGAAGTTTCCGGAAACTCAATCACATAGTCTGCTACAGAGCTTACCTGAGTATCACCCTTGTTAACCAGGGCGATAACGCGACCTTTTCTTGCTTTGATTTCCTGAACATTGCTCACAATCTTATCATAATGTCCCTGTTTAGGAGCAATAATCACAATTGGCATGTTTTCGTCTATCAATGCGATCGGGCCATGCTTCATCTCGGCAGCCGGATATCCTTCTGCATGGATGTAAGAGATTTCCTTTAATTTTAAGGCGCCTTCCAAAGCTGCAGGGAAATTGTAACCTCTACCTAAATAAAGGAAATTCTGTGCTTCAATGAAGTTTTTTGCAATTTCTTTCACCTGTTCATTGGTGGTTTCCAAAACCTCCTGAACTTTTTTCGGAAGACTGTCCAATTCGGTAATCAAACGCATAAATTCCTGATTGCTCAATTTTCCGTTGTGTTTACCTAATTTCAAGGCGATCAGTGAAAGAACAGTCAATTGTGCGGTAAAGGCTTTTGTAGACGCAACGCCAATTTCTGGACCTGCATGGGTATAGGAGCCGGCATCAGTTACGCGGGAAATAGATGAATCTACCACGTTACAAATTCCGTATACGAACGCACCTTTTTCTTTCGCCATTTTAATAGCTGCCATAGTATCTGCAGTTTCACCAGACTGGGAAATTGCGATTACAATGTCTTTTTCGCTAATGATAGGATTTCTGTATCGGAACTCCGATGCATATTCTACTTCTACCGGAATTCTTGCAAATTCTTCAATTAAGTATTCGCCGATCAGACCTGCATGCCATGAAGTTCCGCAGGCGATAATCGTAATTTTTTGTGCCTGGTTTAATCGCTCTAAGTGATCCCAAATACCAGCCATTTTAATGATTCCCTCTTCAACCAACAATCTACCTCTTAAGGTATCATGAATGGATTTTGGCTGTTCGAAAATCTCTTTAAGCATAAAATGCTCATATCCTCCTTTTTCAATTTGCTCCAAACTTAATTTCAGCTGTTGAACTTCCGGAGTAATTTTTACATTGTCTTTTATGTTTCTGATGTCAACACCTTTCTCTAAAGAGATAGTCGCCATATGGCCTTCTTCCAGATATACTGCTTCTTTGGTAAATTCCACAAAAGGTGAAGCATCCGAAGCGATAAAATATTCATTGGTTCCTAAACCTATTGCTAAAGGTGATCCTAATCTCGCAACTACTAAAAGTCCCGGAAAATCATCGTGCATTACAGTAATTGCGTAAGCACCGTAAACTTCGTTTAAAGCATATCGCACCGCCGTCGGAAAATCAAAATCTTTATTCACGTCCATGACGTATTCGATAAGATTTACCAAAACTTCAGTGTCTGTTTCAGATTTAAAAGTAAAGCCTTTTTCGGTAAGCATTATTTTAATGGTATCATAATTTTCAATGATTCCATTATGAACCAAGGCAATTCTACCATTATTAGATAAATGTGGATGAGAATTGCTGTCGCTTGGTACACCGTGTGTGGCCCAACGGGTATGGCCCATTCCAACGTTTGCTTTTCCGGCAAGATTTTTTGAAATAGCAACTAAATCATCAACTTTACCTTTTGTTTTAGCAACCTCAAAGCTTGTATCGTCACCATCAAGCACAATGCCTGCACTGTCATATCCTCTATATTCTAATCTCCGCAGTCCGTTGATGACTACTTCATATGCATCCTGAAAGCCAGTGTATCCTACAATTCCACACATATTTTAATAAATTTTTTTTAGTTATTTTTTACCGTACGTTAATATCAGTTTTGCGCTTTTTTCATTTCCGGGGTCTGTGCCTACAAATACCGCACGGTTTGGCGTATAGGCTCTTGTTGTAAAGTTCTGCGGTCCTTGGGTAGCATTAAGTGTTCCAATTAAGTTTCCAGCCGCATCCTTAGAATAATCTCCAACATTCACAATAAAGTGTGCAGTGGTCGGCGCGCCTTTTTCCACCACATTCTTGAAGGTTTGCGTGATTCCGATGTCATAGTATGCCGGATTTTTTTCAAGATCATACGCTTTCACCAGGTTATAAATACCGGTGGTATACAAGGCGCTGAGATCTACCAAAAACGTATTCAGATCCACCTTATTTACTTTTTGTTTAACCACAAAATTTAGCGGTTTCTTATAATTATTATTCCAGCTTTCCACATCGGTATAAATCCTCATTTTAGCGGCAATAATTCCAATTTTATCTTTTTCAAACATCGTTCTTACAGAAGCGATGGTTTCTTCCGGAACCCTTAAACCTATTCCTGGTCCACCCATTCCCTGCGCGTACACTTTAGGTGCACCGTTAATCGTGTCACTCACGGCTACGGCAGCAGCAGAAGGCGTTCCCGCACGGTCATTAATAATTTGGTTAAAATGGGTATTTCCTGCACCCGCGTTTAAAACAAAAACAGATTGCGGTCTTGTGGTAGTGGACCCTTCCACTTTATCGCTTTTATAGTAAAGGTTGATTTCTACCGTATTTGGGTCGAAATTAAAAATATAACCGTCATTTTCGGTTACAGATACTTTTATCCCTTTAATATACCGGATAAATGAAGCAACGTCTGCAAGCTCCGGTGATTTCGATTTATTAATGATTTTAGTCTGGAAAAAAGCGTTATCCAAAGAAATTCTAATCGCCGGCGTTCTCTCGTATAAAACCGAATTGTCAGTATCTTTAGTAACTTTAATCGAAGAAATTGAACCATCGAAAACCTGCGTGCCTAAAGTTTCACCGGTAGATACGGTTTTGTTAGAACGAATTTGCTGGTCATTTGCACCTAAAAACTCAGTTACTTCTTCAACTTTGATATTAAGCAGTCTTTTGGCTTTGCCATATTTCGTAACCGGATAAGTGTTTACCACCTTTTTAGCAGCCACTTCGCCTTCCGGAAAAACATAATCTTCAGTGGTGGTAGTCGTTACAGAATCTGCCGCGTAAGCCGGTTTTAAAACCAAAACCGCAGAATCCAAAACCGCGTTTGTGCCAAAATCAGGACTTGTACTGCTTAAACGAATTTGGGTTACATAAGCTGATTTTTGAAGTCCGAACTGCGGCTCCGTGAAAGCACCAAGAGTTGCGCTTTGTAAGCGGGATCCATCCGTGCGGATGGTATCATTATTATTTACAGTATACGCAATCAGCGGATAGCTTTTTTGGGTGGCTTCAGCACCGTCCTGGAAAAACTGAGATCCCAACTGATCAGGATCCGGCTCACAACTCCACAATATTACACTTCCGAGCGCTAAAACAGCAGCAGCTCTGAATATCTTTTGAAAATTTTTTATCATTAAATAAAAATTGTTTAGTATAAATTAAGAATTGCTTCAGGATCAAGATATTCCGACTTGGTAGAAGTAGATTTTTCGAAACCTGCTTCCAGATCGTCCTGTAGGAACTCATCACCTTTTACCACAACGTCTACCAGATTCATGCTCTCAATCACGAAATTATGAAAATTTGGATTTTTAAACGCAGATAAACCGGTAATATTGTCGAATTTCATTTTTTCTTCAACAGACTCCGACAAAGGCAAATTCTCCTCATTATAAACCGATAGAACTAGTTTGGTATCGTTAAAGTAAGAGTCATTTTTGTAAAAACTCTTTAAATAAACCGGAATAAATGAAGCCATCCAGCCGTTCAGGTGAATCACATCAGGAACCCAGTTGAGTTTTTTAATGGTCTCAATCACACCGCGTGCGAAAAAGATCGCGCGTTCATCATTGTCAGGGAAAGCCGCTCCGGTTTCGTCGATATAGAATTGTTTTCTCTTGAAATACTCCTCATTATCAATGAAATAAACCTGTAGCCTTTCGCCGGGAAGCGAGGCCACTTTGATAATTAAAGGCTGGTCTAAATCATTAATAATAATGTTCATCCCCGAAAGGCGGATTACTTCATGCAGCTGAAATTTTCTTTCGCTAATCTGGCCAAATCTTGGCATAAATACCCGGACGTCATTCCCCTCCTGATGCATTTTGAGCGCCATCTTGCTCACCATAGTCGCCATGTTGCTATCTTCCTGATACGGAAACATCTCTGTGGTTACGTACAAAATCTTTTGGTTCGGCATAAATTCAATCGTTCTTCTAATTTTACAGCAGAAAATTCTACCGCGCAAATTTACAAAATTTAAACTAATATCACTCTATTTAACATAATATTAGTCTGAGTGGGGCTTTATTGCTGCTATTGGTAAATAATTACTAAAAATAAGCCGGTATTTTTAAACAGAATTGTTATTTTTACAAGGATAATCACAATTTCTATGGAAATATTTACCGCGAAAAAACCTTTCACCGATTTCATCGAACGGCAGAAAGAAATGGGAAAAAAAATTGGCTTTGCCCCCACTATGGGCGCGCTTCATCAGGGCCACCTGTCGCTCTACTCTCGTGCAAAAAAGGAAAATGATCTTATTATTGCCTCTATTTTTGTGAACCCTACGCAGTTTAACAATCCTCAGGACTTAGAAAAATATCCGCGAACTGTTGAACGCGACTTGAAACTGCTGGAACAAACCGGTGAAGTTGATGCTGTTTATTTGCCGGAAACCACAGATATTTATCCAGATGGCTTAAAAAGCAAATCCTATGATTTCGATGGTCTTGAAGACGTAATGGAAGGAAAATCGCGGCCCGGCCATTTCGACGGTGTTGGAACTGTTGTTGAGGAACTTTTGCGGCAGGTGCAGCCGGATAATGCCTACTTTGGTGAAAAAGATTACCAGCAGCTTGCCATCATTGAAAAATTAGTGCAAAAACTACAACTTCCGGTAAAAATTCACGGCGTACCTATTTTCCGCGAAAAAAGCGGCCTAGCCATGAGTTCCCGAAATATGCGCTTAAGTCCACCGCAGCACGACGCTTCAAAAGTTATTTACGAAACATTGCAAAAAGTAAATGACTGGTTTCGGATTCTAACAGTTCCGGAAATCAACAAAAGAGTAAAAGATATTTTCGAAGACCAGCGCGGCATGACGCTGGAATATTTCACCATTGCTGATGAACAAACCCTGAAAGAAACCGACTTTTTCTACAAAGGACATAATTACCGCGCCTTCATTGTGGTTTTGGTAAATGATGTAAGACTTATCGATAATTTGCACTTGGATTAAACATCAAAAGTCTTCCTGTTGGGAAGACTTTTGAACACCAAATCACAAAATATTAATATGAAAAAAATTACTTTCAGCAAGTAATTAGTGACCCGGCTGGGATTCGAACCCAGGACCCATACATTAAAAGTGTATTGCTCTACCAGCTGAGCTACCGAGTCTTTTTTAATTAAAAATCAAGAATTAATAATTAAAAAATTGTGTTGAATTTTTAAGAATTTTTATTCTAATTATTCATTTTTTTAGCAGTGCCTGCGACTGGACTCGAACCAGCACATCCATAGGAAACCACCCCCTCAAGATGGCGTGTCTACCAATTTCACCACGCAGGCAAAAAAAATCCGTAAAACTTACGGAATTTTTTCACTTGTGACCCGGCTGGGATTCGAACCCAGGACCCATACATTAAAAGTGTATTGCTCTACCAGCTGAGCTACCGAGTCGGTCACCATTAAAACTGAACAATTTTATTCTCGTTTTAAAGTGGTGCAAAGATACTTCTTTTTTTAAAATCTCAAAATATTTTAGGTACTTTGTATAAAATAAAAAGATGATAATTTCTCTGATCGGTTACATGGGATGCGGCAAATCCCACATTTCCAAACTTTTGAGCGACAAATTGAACTTGAAATTAATTGACCTCGATAAGGAGATTATTACTCGCCACAATATGCCAATTGCAGAAATTTTCGCCAAAAAGGGGGAAATTTTCTTTAGGAAGCAGGAACGCGCTATTTTAGGTGAAGTTTTAAACACCGAAACCGACTGTATTCTGAGCGTTGGCGGCGGCACACCGGCTTATTACGACAACATTTCATTAATAAATGAAAAAAGCACCAGCATTTACCTGCGCACTTCTGTAAAAACGCTAACCGAACGTTTGCTGAAACAAAAGCAAAAACGACCGTTAATAGCAAATGTCCCCGATGAGCAGCTTCCTGAATTCATCGGGCAACACCTGTTCGAAAGGCAGCAGTTTTACAGCCAGGCCCAACATACAGTAATCACAGACCATAAAACTCCCGAAGAAATTTGCCGCGAAATTGCCCAAATTTTCTAATTTTCCAACCTTAGGTTTTAGAGGTTAGAGGTTAGAAATTAGAGATTAGACTTTAGATTTAAGTTTCGTAGTTACTACTGTATGATTCTTACTTCGTATTTCGCACCATCCTTCCTCCTACCTAAGTCCTCCTTCCTAAGTCCTCCTTCCAACATTAGCCTTCTACTCGACTTCACTGAAAAACAAATCCCAATCGCCATCTTCCATATCGCCATTTGAACCGTCTTCCACAAAACCTTCAATATCACGGCGGTCTTTTTTCGTCGGTCGGCCTTCACCTTTGTTTCGGTAATGTTCCTGACTTAAATTGCGCTGTTTCAGGATATCATATTGCTCCTTGTCGGTTTTGTCTTCAATGTGCAGCGGCACCAGTTTCGCTCCCAACCTGCTTTTGGGGATTTGCGTAACTTTTATCTGATAGTCGATCTGGTTTTTCCGGATTTTTATAAGGTCACCTTCCTTCACTTCACGCGACGATTTCACCGTTTGACTTCCGATGGAAACGCGGTTTTTTTTAATCTCATCGGCAGCAATGCTTCGGGTCTTGTAAAAACGGACACACCATAAAAACTTATCGATTCTCATATTTTATTTATACTTTTGCTGGATTAAAAATTTTAGCAATTTAATCATAATATTAAATATGAAAAAAACATTCTTATACCTCGCCGTCGCTTTTGTAACCTTTAATTCTTGCCGAAAAGATGAAAATGTTGCACAGCCGGAAGTAAGTATAGAAACTCAAAATACTTATGATGACAAAGCTGCTGCTACCTTCCTGCAGACGCATTATCTTGATGCTAAAGGCAACATTCAGTTTCTGCCGGACAACGATAAAACGAATATAAAACTTGCTGATTTAAATCCTGTAACGCTTCCATCAGGAGTAATTTACGTCGTACGCCCTGGTGGACAACCAGAGCCCGGAACCCCGATCGGTGAAACCGACGTTTTGCACCTGATGCATAATACCATGACTTACCTGGCGACCAATATTGAAAACAAAATTGAATTTACCGCAGGTTATCCTTTTAAAAATACCATCGCGGGCACAGGAACTCCAGAAATAGATCCGCTATATTATTACGCGAAAGAATCCATAAGAAATGCCGCCAAAGACGAATTGCAAAAGCAAAGAAGTTTTTACGAAATTGAGGGCTTCCGCGAAGCGATTCAAAAATTCAAGGCTTTCAATCTTGAAGATGACAGTAATTATAATTTACAGGGCGTAATCATTGTTCCTTCGCGCGCGGCTTTCGCCCGTGACGCCCATTACAACTACACGGGAATTGGTTTTAAAGACAGAAGTTTCATCTTTAACTTTCAGGTTTACAAATCAATACCCGCACCTGCTACAAGATAAATTTGATTTAAATAATTAAAAAAAAGCTCCTTTTCGGGGCTTTTTTTGGGTTTTAGCTTTATTCAAAAATTTCGCGGACGACCGCTAAAGAATTCGGAATGTAGAAGTTGGTAATGTGAAACTGACAGTAAATCATCAGCGAATCCAGAAAAGCTGTTTTATCTTTTTTTGCCAGTTTAACGGCATATATTTCGGGCGCTGTCAAAAATTTCAACCAAATTTCCGAAACATTTTCGTTGAAAAATGAATGGGAAATCTCTTCTTCAAAAATTCCGCTTTCGGGATTCAGAAATTTTTCATTTCCTTTTAAAGGCGCAACGCCGGAAACCATTAAATATTTGAAAATAAAGGCCAGATAAGCATCAAAATTTTGTTCGACAAACTCGTTTCTTACTTTCAGGATTTCCTGAAAAAGCGGTTCATTTTTCCCTTCTTCCCGCAAAACCTGGTGCAGAAAATCTGCGGTGAAAAATAACACCGAGCTCGCCGCCACATTCTGAAAATCGTGAGACTCCGTACCTGCTTCCAATTTTAAGACACGCGAAATCCGGCTTTCGGCGGCTTTTTTAGGAATTGAAAAAAACAGGTAATTAAGGGGGAATAAATAGGGTTTTTTCTTATTCTTCGCGGTGTATAGGCCTTTTACGAAAAAACTCTGGAAGCCTATTTCCTCTGTAAAGCAGTGCAAAATAGCATCGCTGTCACCATATTTTACGTAAGACAGCAAAAATCCTTTAATGATCTGCATTAATTTACAACAGCAATTTTCGCGGTGGCAGTATCGGTTCCGTCCTCGTTGGTCATCAAAACAAAATAAATTCCCGATGCCACGCGGGTCCCGCGATGATTCAGCAAATTCCATTCATAAAATCCGCCACGTGCAACGGCTTGGTGCACCAGATTTCCTGCCGCATCGGTAATTCTGATATTTGTTTTTGCCGCTAATCCACGGATTTTCACATTTCCTTTGTACTGCGCGTAAACGACCGGATTTGGATAAACCAAAACATCTGCAAAATTATCGTTCACATTCACCACATCGCCCTGGTAAACCACCACTCCGTCCACGGTGACAAAATAGACTTTTCCCGTTGCTGCATCCACTTTAATATCCGTCACATCATTGGTTGGCAGCGGAGAATTTTCACGTGTAAAATGCTGCAACGTTTTTTCACCGTTGGCGCTTAAATAGAAAACGCCGCCACCATCCGCAGATATCCATTTTTGATTTCCCGAATCCACTTCAATCTGCAAAATTTGCGTATCGCGGAACAATTCTTCGCCCACGCCATTTTCTTCGATGATAATCGGCTGCGTTTGTGGAGCCGCTTCACCAATGGCACTTTTCGGGTTTTGAAGCACGCGCAAACCTATTCTGGTACCGATCCACAAATCATCATTTTTGTCCAAAGCTGCGGAAACCACACCACTTGCTGGCAGGTTATTTTCTTTGCGAATTACGGTAAATCGGTCATCACCGCGAGCTGCAGGTGTATTGTTGTAATCATAAATTACCAACCCGCCGCGGATGTCGAAAAAAGGTGAGAAAAGGTAAAGAATTCCGTCTTTTGCAAATGGTTTTTGCGTATCACCGCCTGAAACGATGGCAGTAAGATTAAACTGGTCCGCGCCCGCATCGTAATGGTAAAAGCCAAATTTGCCGGCCTGTTCCGAAGTAGATGCGAAAAGCTGGTTATTTTCATCAAAAGTCAATCCGCCAATTCGTTTGTAGAAAGCATCATCGGTGATGTACTTGCTTTTAAAAGCATCGTCCACCATGCGGTAAATACCTTTTTTACCGGCTTCAAAGGTATAATTTACAAAAAAAATCTCCTCTTTTTTGGCGGGATTTATCACCGCATCCAAAACATTCAGCGAACCTTGAAAAGTTTTAAAAAAATCGGGATAAATCCATTCTTTTCCGTTAAAATGGTAATAACCCAAATTTCGATAGATAGGTTCGTTATAACTTTCGCGGCCACCGCTGGAAATAACGATTTGGTCACCTTGTAAATCAATTTTGTACGACGTGTTACTGTAGGGACCGTTGGGTTTTAGATGTTCACCGGCTTCGGTTAAAATACCGGAAAACTGTGTTCCTGCGAAGATTTTAGACTGTGAAAAATAAGCGGTATTGAGCTGTTCTTTCGCATCAAAGGATTTAACCAAACTTCCCGACAAACTGTAAATCAAAACTTTCGTTTGGTCGGTTATGCCGATGTTTTGATCTGTAACCTTTACATCACGGATGTCATTAAAACTTCCCGCTAAAGGTGAAAACGAATTTCCATTTCCGAAAAAAACCCTGTTTTTGGAGCTAAAAACTGTGGTATTTCCACTTGAAATTTGCGTGAAATCTCCGCTCGAAACTGTGGTCCATTCGCGGTAGATGGGAAAAGTGACATCGATGGCGTGTTTTTTTAAACCGGTTGGCGTCACTGCAAAAACCATATTTTCTTTAATGACGGCTTCACGCGCAGGTTCGTAAACACCGACTGAATTGGTAAAAAATGCCGTGTCGCCAAATTCTTTTCTATCCAGCCGCAAAATGGAAACGCCATAACCAACCGAAATCACCGCCAAATTCCCAGTAATAGAAATGTGATTGATTTTTTTATCACCCGAATAACCCGTGGCAATCGGAATATCGACCACGTAGGTAATTCCGTCCGGTGAAATAACATCTAACGAACCGTTTTCGTATCCGACTAAACCGGTTTTGGTTTCGGCGTTATAATCAAAAGCGGAAATTTTCACTTCGTGAAGTCCGTTTGCTTTTGATAATTTTGAAATTTCGCCCGTTGCAGGCGTATAAAAAAATAGTCCGTTTTTGGTAGCGGCAATTAATTTTCCAGCATCTTCACGAATGACCAAAACATTATTGTAGGAAAATAAATCGCTCCACTTGCCCGAAGAAATTTTCTGAGCCGGAACATGTAAAATCCAAAAAAACAGCAAAAACAGGAGGAATTTCTTCATGTTCAGACCACTATCTTATCATCAATAATCTGATTTTGCCACGAAATATTTTTTACGGCTTTATTTTTATCAAAATAAAAATCGATTTTTCCTAAAAGCAAACCAGCCCAACCCACCTGGTTTACAAGCACGTTTTTTCCTTTTCGGTTTTGAAAAGCCTGTGGTTCGGGCAAAAAAGTGTGCGTGTGGCCGCCTAAAATCAAATCAATTCCATCGGTATTTGCCGCAAGAACCTGGTCCGAAACCTTGGGGCTGTCTTTGTACTCGTAACCGAGATGCGAAAGGCAAATCACCAAATCGCATTTTTTTTCGTTCCGTAAAAATTCAGAATACTGCTGCGCGATTTCTATCGGATTTAAATAAAGGGTTTCGCCGTAATCTTTTTTACCGACAAGACCTGCAAGTTCGATTCCGACACCAAAAATTCCGACCTTAATACCGTTTTTATTGAAAATTTTATACTTCTCGGTTTCACCGTCTAAAATGGTATTCGAAAAATCGTAATTCGAACAGATGAAAGGGAATTTCGCCACCGGGCGCACTTTTTTAAAGCCTGCCAAACCGTTGTCAAAATCGTGATTTCCCATCGTGGACGCGTCGTAGCCCATCATCGACATTAATTTAAATTCCAGTTCACCACCAAAAAAGTTGAAGTAAGGCGTGCCCTGAAAAGTATCGCCGGAATCCAGCAAAAGCACGTTGCTTTCTTCGCTCCGGATTTTCTGGATTAATGCTGCACGGCGCGCAAAACCTCCCTGATTTGGGTTTCGCGTATAGGAAGAATCAAAAGGTTCAATTCTGCTGTGCTGATCGTTGGTATGCAAAATCGTCAGCTGATATTCTGACGCAGATTTTAATATATCGAAATTTTCCGCTAACAAAAGGTTTGGCGCCAAAGTAAGTGCTAAAGCTCCGCCACCAGCGGTTTTCAGAAACTGTTTCCTATTCATCAGTGGTATTTTTTTTATTTTTAAAGTTCAGGCGAACATCCGTGGGAACCGTTACTTCAGGATTTGCTTTAAATTTTTCCAGAAACAGGTCGCGTAATTTAATTCCGGTCGGAATCATTTCGCCTTTTTTGAAATACTCCATATTATCGCCGCCCAATGCAAGATAATCGGAAGTGGCGATGTAATATGTTTTCGCCGGGTCTACTTCTTTGCCGTTAATGTGCTGTTTTAAAATTTTATCGCCGTCAGTTTCAATGGTAATATGCGAAACCGGGTTATTTTTTTGGGTTTTAAGATAATAATTAAAAAGTCCCTGAAGATCGGAACCTTTCATTTTCATAATCATGACTTCATTTTCAAAAGGCATCACTTCATAAATCTGCCGCGTTACAATATCGCCTTTCGCAATCGTGGTCCGGATCCCGCCGATGTTGATCACCGCACCATCAATTCCACCCGGAATACCGTTATTTTTCGCCCAAACATCAGCACCTTCGAAAGTGTAATCTGCGAGAAGATTTCCTAAATTGCTGTTGTCACCGGATTTGGTAAGATCTACAGCGGTGTGAGAAAGTTTGGTATTCATTTTACCTTCAAGTTCCATTTTATAAGGCTCGATGGTTTTCTTAAACGTCTGGTCTTCCGGAAGATTTTCCGCAATTGAAATATTTTTCTGGACATCAACTTTCGCAACAGCAAGCGGCGCACGGCAGGAAATCAGCGTTATGGCGACAAAGCCGGCCAGTAGAAATTTACTTTTCATAATCTAAAAATAAGAGTTACAAATATAGAGATATGAATATAAAGTTATCGCAGCTTTTCTCTAAATCTCACCTAAAATTTTGTAATTTTGGAAGATTAATTCAATAAAAATGAGCAAATTAAAAGGTCTTGGTGTGGCGCTGGTAACACCGTTTAATGAAGATTTATCGGTTGATTTGGATTCACTGACGAAGTTGGTGGAATTCAACATCGAAAACGGCACCAACTATCTCGTAGTTTTGGGCACCACTGCCGAAGCTGCAACCCTTTCGGAAAATGAGAAAAAAACCGTCATCGAGCACATTATAAAAGTGAACGACAAGCGATTGCCACTCGTTTTAGGAATTGGCGGAAATAATACGCTCGAAGTAAAAAAACAGATCGAAGAAACCGATTTATCGGCTTTTGACGCAGTTCTTTCGGTCTCACCATATTACAACAGACCGAATCAGGAAGGTCTTTATCAGCATTACAAAGCACTTGCGGAAACAGGAAAACAAATCATCATTTATAATGTTCCGTCGCGTACCGGACAAAATGTGGAAGCTTCTACAACCGTGAGATTGGCGAAAGAATTCCCGAATCTTTTTATGATTAAAGAAGCTGCGCCGAGCATCAACCAATATTTTGATATTTTAAGACAAAAACCGGAGAATTTCAGTTTGGTTTCCGGCGATGATGAATATACACTTCCGGTAACTTTAGCAGGCGGCGATGGTGTAATTTCTGTGATTGGCCAAGCGTACCCGAAAGAATTTTCTACCATGGTTCAGCTGGCTTTTGACGGAAAAGTAAAAGAAGCTTACGAAATTCACAACAAACTCGTAGAAATCACCCGATTGATTTTTGCCGAAGGAAATCCGGCCGGAATTAAAACGATTTTGGCAGAAATGGGAATTTTGAAAAATTACGTTCGTTTGCCTTTGGTTGTGGCAAGTTCCGGACTTCAGGAAAAAATTAAAGCTGAAATGGCTCGGATTTAAATTACATTCCAAAATCAAAAAAAGCCTGTTTTAACGGGCTTTTTTTCGTCTTTACAACTTTGCTAAATGTTGCAAATATTCGGCTTTTTTCGCCAAATGTGTTCCAAACCAGGAAAAAGCTTCGCCATCAACTAAAATGATTTTTTTCGAAGGGAATTCTGCTTGAAATTCTTCAACGTGCTTTTGCTTAAAAGGATACGGTTCTGTGGAAAGAAAAATATATTCCGCTTCCTGCAAATCGGAAAGAGCAATTTCCGGATATCTTGTTTGATCTGAAAAAATATTCTGGAAACCGATTTTGCTTAAAACATCATGAATAAAAGTATCCGAACCGACGGTCATCAGCGGATTTTTCCAAATGAGATACGCGACTTTTTTCGGTGTTTCAACTTTAATCTCAGAAAAAATCCCCTCAATTCTTTCATTAAAATTCCGTGCTAAATCGGGCTTTTTTAGCAATTTACCGAGGTCAGTAATAAACATGGAATTGTCTTCTAAATTTTGAATATTGGTGATCCAAACCTTAAAATCTTTGCTGAGTTCCTCCACCTGAAGTTTTTCGTTTTCTTCTTTATTCGCAATAATTAATTCTGGGTTTAAAGCACGGATTTTTTCAATATTTAAATTTTTGGTACCGCCAATAACGTTGACTTCTTTCACCAAATTTTCCGGATGAATGCAGAATTTTGTACGACCAATAATTTCGTTTGAAGTCAGTCCAAAATCAAAAAGTGTTTCGGTAATGCTCGGAACGAGCGAAATAATTTTCATTGAATTTTTTAAAGAAGTCTGCCGCTCAAAAGCAAACCTGCGACTGTAAAATAAATCACAAGACCGGTAACATCAACCAAAGTGGCCACAAAAGGCGCCGAAGAAGTGGCCGGATCAAGATTAAATCTCTTCAAAATGAAAGGAACCATCGAGCCTGAAAGTGTTCCCCACATTACAATCATAGACAGCGAAATCCCGACGCTTAACGCAATAAATGCCCAATGTTGACCATAATCGAACCAGCCGGCATATTGCCAAAGCATAATTCTAAAAAAGCCGAAAATTCCTAAAATTCCGCCGAGCACCATTCCTGTAACCAGTTCTTTTTTAATAACGAGCCACCAGTCTTTCACCGTAATTTCCTGCAGCGCCATCGCGCGGATTATCAACGTTGCGGCTTGGGAACCGGTATTTCCGCCACTTGAAATAATCAGTGGAACAAATAAAGTAAGGACAACTGCTTTTTGTATTTCATCTTCAAAATAACCCATTGCAGATGCCGTTAAAAGCTGGAAGAAAAATAATAGAATAAGCCAGAAGCCTCTTTTTTTAATCATCTCAAACCAATGCGTCTGTCGGTACGGATCATCAAGCGCTTCCATACCCCCGAATTTTTGAATGTCTTCGGTGTTCTGCGACTCAATTTGGTCTAAAATATCATCAATGGTTACAATGCCCACCAAAACGCCATTTTCAGTCACAATCGGCAAAGCAGAACGGTCATATTTTTCAAAATAAGGCACCGCATCTTCTTTTGAAGTAGTCGTCGTAATTGCAACAAAGTGGTTGTCAGTAATTTCGGAAATCAGCGTCTCTTCTTCCGCCAAAAGCAGCGAACCGATCATAATATCGTCTATCAGGCGGTTTCGCTCATCAACCACATAAAGATGGTTCATGGTTTCCACTTTTTTACCGAGCTTCTTAATTTGCTGAAAACACCGTTTTACCGTCCATTCTTTTCGGATTTGAATATAATACGGCGTCATCAAACGTGCGATAGAATCGGCGTCGTACCCCAAAAGTTTTAGCGCGACGCGTCTTTCCTGCGGATTCAGATGGTTGATGGAATATTTGATCAGTTCATCCGGAAAATCCTCAAAAAGTGCCGTCCGGTCATCTGGCGTCATCGCATTCAGAATTTCCGAAACCTCATCACTGCCAATTCCGCGGATGGTTTCCTCCTGAAAGTCCGGATCGAGATGCGAGAAAACATCGGCTTTGTATTCTTTCGGCACTTTCAAAAACGCAATCAGCCTTTCATCAGCGCGAAGTTCACTGAGTCTTTCGGCAATATCCTGCGGATTGAAAATAAGATCGTGCGTTTCCAAATGTTCTTTATAAGCTGTGCAAAAGTAACCATTTTAAAAAAAGAGACGAAATTATTGGTTTTATGTTTTCCTTAAATCGAAAAATTGGCTGTTTTTCACCATTTTTTCAAATTTCTTCCACAGAAAAAATAAGCTGATTTTTAAGTTGGTTATTTCAAAATTTACCGTTGAAAATTGGCTGCTTTTGGGGCATTTTTTTTGAAATTCAAAACAGAAAAATCTGGCGTTAATAAAACTCATTTTTTTCAAAATGTACAACAGAAAAATTGGCTGCATTTCGAGCATTTTTTGCTAATTTAAAAAAGAAAAAATCTGCCGCTTTAGCACGGAATTTTTCGCCGCACTTTTAAACAATTTCTCGAAAACCCGCTAAAAACCAAATTTAACTTTATTTTAAAACACTTTCAGAGCGCGATTTTGTAAATTTGTTTCTATGAGAACATTTGGTAGAAATCTGCTCACTCAAATTCAGGACGCCACACTTCAGGGCGACGCGGCCCACGAAATTTATTCTCCGCCCTACCGCCCGCTTTTCTCGTACGAAGAAATTTTAACCAAAAATCCGAAGTTTGCTGCCGTTAATATTTTGCTTTATTTAAAGGACAACGAATGGTATTTGCCGCTTATCGTGCGCAGCGAAAATGAGCGCGACCGCCACAGCGGACAAATTTCTCTGCCCGGCGGAAAAAAAGAAGATTTCGATACTGATTATGCCGCCACCGCAAAGCGCGAAACTTCCGAAGAAGTTGGAATTGATGAACATTATATCCGTATTATTCGTGAACTTTCACCAATTTATATCCCGCCGAGCAACTTTTACGTGAAAGCTTTTGTTTCTTACACCAGGAAAAATCCGGTTTTCACACTTCAGGAAAGTGAAGCCGTAGAGCTCATAGAATTTCCGGTTTCCACCATTTTAAGTTTGAAAGACACGCCTGAAATGATGGTTTTGCCGACCTCGCGAGGTGTAGAAGTTCCGGTGATTAATTTCAACGGCTATATCATTTGGGGCGCAACGTCGATGATCCTGAGTGAATTTAGCCAATTATTGAAAAATTTGTAAATTCGCACCCTATGTTTATTAGATAATGGCGAAGAAAAATATTTTCACAGATGCTTTTGGCAATCTGTATTTCCTGAAACGGCTGATTATTTTTGTTTTGGGGATGGTTTCTTACCGAAGATTCAATGGTTTTAATAAACTGAAAATTTCCGGCACTGAAAATTTGGTTGATCTTCCGGATTCCAACGTACTTTTCGTTTCTAATCACCAAACCTATTTTGCCGATGTTGCCGCGATGTATCACGCTTTTTGTGCGGTAAATAACGGATATTTGAATTCGATTAAAAATCCGATTTACCTGCTGAATCCAAAAGTAGATTTTTACTACGTTGCCGCTGAAGAAACCATGAACAAAGGTTTCGTGACCAAACTCTTCAAACTCGCCGGCGCTGTAACAGTAAAAAGAACCTGGCGCGCGGAAGGGCAAAACGTAAACCGGATGGTAGATTTAACCGAGGTTGAAAATATCATGAAAGCGCTGGACAACGGCTGGGTAATCACTTTTCCGCAAGGCACCACTTCGGCTTTTGCACAAGGCAGAAAAGGAACCGCGAAACTGGTAAAAAACCAAAAACCCATTGTAATTCCCATAAAAATTAATGGTTTTCGCCGCGCTTTTGACAAAAAAGGCCTGCGTGTGAAAGTTACCGGCGTGAAACCGACAATGGTTTTTAAACCTGCTTTAGATATTGATTATGAAAGGGACGATGCACAAACGATTTTAAAGAAAATTATGATCGGCATCGAACAGACGGAAGATTTCAATGTGCTGCACGAATACGATGAAGAATTGAAAACTAAAAAAGCAGACGTAAAAATTTAAATAAAACTTATGAAAAACTTATTTTTTGTCCTTACCTTTTTATTTTTAACGGCATGTGCATCGCCAAACAAATATCGCGACTTCGATTACAGCTACGCGCGAAGCGGCGGTCTCTCCCCGATTTACGAAAATCTGCTGATTAAAGGTCATAAAGTGCATTACTCTTTCGAAGGCCAAAACCAAAAGGTGAAAAAAGATTTCCGCATCACCAGCCGCGAACTGCACCGAATTGAAACAGCGCTTGAAGAAAATAAGTTCCGCAGCATCCAGGAAGATTATAACAAACTTTACGACAATATTTCAACCACCATCAACGTAAAAAAAGGCGACAATTCCGGCAGCAAAAGCGACGCTTCGAATATTATGCCCAAAGACAAAGCGCGTTGGGACAGTGTGGTGGTGGTTTTCCACGACATTATTCAAAATAATGTAAAAAAATAGCGCGTTTAGCAAATGTTCAGCAATTTCCACAACAAAACGCGCGTTCTTATTTTCAGTAAAAATGCCGTTTTAGCTCGATTTTTTTTACATATCCTGAATTTCTACGGAAAAGAATTCGACTTTATTTCCGCTGAAAACCTGTCTGAAATCCCGCAGGAAGATTTTGTAATTTTTGCCGCTTCAGCGCCCAATTTTTTCGAAAATTTTAACCCCAATATCGCACTGGTTTCTTCGGAAATTTCCCAGGAAGAATTGGATATTTTGGGCAATCACATGACTTCGGGCGGTGTTTTGATTTTTCCGGAAGTTTTGAACGCTGAAAACGAAATTCAAAATACTTTTTTCCGAAAGCTGGAATTCGCGCAAACCGAAATCAAAAATGAGGGTGAAAACTTTTCATTTAAAACTTCGATGGGCTTTTTACCATTTCCAAATAACGACAAATTTTTAGCTGAAAATTTGGAAGGTCTGAAGCTTCTGGCGCAACAATTCGGAATTATGGAGGAAGAATTTTACGAAGCGGTGATGGAATTTAATCCATCTTAAAAAACTGGCCAGCTTCCCGAAGTCTGAAATTTTGATTAAATTTACGTAATAAAAATTACGAAAATGAGATATCATCAGTCGGGAAAAATTCCACAGAAAAGGCACACTGTTTTCAAATCGGAGAACGATAAGTTCTACTACGAGCAGCTTTTCGGCACCGAAGGTTTTCACGGTATTTCCTCGCTGCTCTATCACATTCACCGTCCCACGCAGATCAAATCCATCAGCGAACCGAAAGATGTAACACCGAAAATTGCGGTGGCTAAAAACGTGACGCCACGCATGTTTAAAGGCATGAAAATCACGCCCGAAAACGATTTTCTGGAAAGCAGAAAAGTTTTGCTCATCAATAATGATTTAAAACTCGGCCTGGCAAAACCGAAAAATTCTACCGATTACTTCTATAAAAATGCGGAATGCGACGAATTGCTTTTCGTTCATGAAGGCAGCGGAACGTTGAAAACTTTTGTGGGAAATCTGGAATTTTCCGTTGGCGATTATCTCATCATTCCGCGCGGAACTATTTATTCCATTAAATTTAATGACGAAAAAAACGTGCTTTTGTTTATTGAAAGTCATTCGCCGATTTATACGCCGAAAAGATACCGCAATGAATTCGGGCAGCTGCTCGAACATTCACCGTTTTGCGAGCGAGATATCGTAGCGCCAACTTTTCAGGAACCAATTGATAAAAAAGGTGAATTTTTAATTAAAGTAAAAAAAGAAAACCAACTTTGGGATTTTGTTTACGCGACGCATCCTTTTGATGTTGTGGGCTGGGACGGTTATTTTTATCCGTATAAATTCAATATCAAAAATTTTGAACCGATTACTGGTCGCGTTCACCTTCCACCGCCAACGCATCAGAATTTTGAAGCGCATAATTTCGTGGTTTGCTCTTTCGTGGCGCGAATGTATGATTATCATCCGCAAGCGATACCGGCGCCGTATAACCATTCAAACATCGATTCCGACGAAGTTTTATTTTACACCGAAGGCGACTTTATGAGCCGAAATCACATCGATTTAATGGATTTCACGCTGCATCCAGGCGGTATTGTTCACGGTCCGCATCCCGGCGCGATGGAACGTAGCATCGGCAAAAAGTTCACCGAAGAATATGCGGTAATGGTTGATCCTTTCCGACCTTTCCAAATTACGGAGGAAGCTTTAAAAGTGGAAGATCCAACTTATAAAACTTCCTGGTTGGAGACTGAGGATAATTTCCTGCATGACCGCAGTCAGGAATAAATATCATGTTTTAAATTCCGAAAAATGACTTTCCTCATTTAAAAGCCCGAGGTAAATATTTACTTTTGGGAAGTATTTTAATGACATAAAAATAAAATTATGGTTGAGTATATCAGCGCCGAAGAGGCCGTTTCCGTCATCAAAAGTGGCGACCGAATTTTTTCGCACGGCAGCGCCTGCACGCCGAATCTCTTAATTGATGAACTGGCGCGACAAGCCGGTCGTTTGCGCGACGTAGAATTTGTTTCCATAACGCAGCAGGGAAATGTTGAAATCGCAAAACCGCAATATAAAGACAGTTTTTACATCAACTCACTTTTTGTTTCGACGCCCGTACGCGAAGCTGTAAACTCAGAACGTGGTGATTTTGTGCCGGTTTTTTTGAGTGAGATTCCAACGCTTTTTAAATGCGGAATTTTACCGTTAGATGTTGCGATGGTTACGGTTTCACCACCGGACGCGCATGGCTACTGCACGCTGGGAACTTCGGTAGATGTCGCCAGAAGTGCTGTGGATAACGCAAAAACCATTATTGCGCAGGTGAATCCGAGACTTCCACGAACTCACGGCGACGGGATGATTCACCATTCTAAAATCGATAAAATGGTGTGGCATGAAGAAGAATTGCTCACCGTAGATTATGGCGCAAAAGTCGGTGAATGCGAAATGCTCATCGGAAATAATGTTGCCCAGCTCATCGATGACCGCTCTACTTTGCAGATGGGAATCGGTACGATTCCGGATGCGGTGCTGAAATGCCTTCACAACCACAAAGACTTGGGAATTCACACCGAAATGATTAGCGACGGAATTGTAGATTTGGTCGCCAACGACGTCATCACAAACAAATATAAAGGCACACATTCCAACCGAACCATTACGAGTTTCGCTTTTGGAACCCGAAAATTGTACGATTATATTGACGATAATCCTTCGTTTGCTTTCATGGATGTGGAGCACGTGAATTATCCCATCAACATCATGAAAAATAAAAAAATGGTCGCGATAAATTCTGCCATTGAGATCGATCTAACCGGCCAGGTTTGCGCTGATTCCATAGGAACTTTTCAGTTCAGCGGAATTGGCGGACAGATGGATTTCATGCGTGGCGCCGCGCTTTCCGAAGGTGGAAAACCCATTATCGCCATTTCCTCACGAACTAAAAAAGGCGTTCCAAGAATTGTTCCTTTCCTTAAACCTGGCGCCGGCGTGGTAACAACTCGTGGACACATCCATTATGTGGCGACAGAATTTGGCGTTGCCTACCTTTACGGAAAAAGTTTAAGACAGCGCGCGAAAGCTTTAATTGAAATCTCGCATCCCGACGATCGCGAAATGCTGGAAAGAGCAACGTTCGAAAGATTTAAATGCCTCTAAAATGGCAAATTTTCCCGAAACATATTTTCGGGATTTTTTTTGAATTTTCTTTGCTTTCTTGATTTGAATCATTAATTAATTTAAAAGAATGACTGAATTTTAATAAAAAATTTTTTATGAAAACGATTTTATTAATCTTGGTCATTACCATCAGTCAATTTTCTTTTGCTCAACAACAAAATATTAGTCATGACACGAACACGTATCTTAAAAAATCTTTGAAGCAAAAGAGAACCGCAAATATTTTAGCAATAACAGGTGGTGCTTTATTTCTTAGCGGAGCTATTATTACTGGTAGTGACCAAAACGATTTCCTAATTTCACAACAACAGTTTTTGGGATTAGCCATATCAGCAGCAGGAATAATATCTGGATTAATCTCCGTTCCGTTTTACGTTGCTGCTTCAAAAAACAAATCCATTAGTCGCAGAATGTCGCCGGCGGCAGGCAGCTTTAAAACCAACGGTGAACACTATTTTACCGCAGGTATTAAAATTGATTTTTAATTTGGCCATTTAATTTTATCTTTATACGATAAACATGGTGAAATGCAAGATCTTCCGTTACTAAAATTTTTTGAACAGGCTAAACTTCCCTTCACTGCACTTGAAGAGGCTTTGGTGGAAAAATATTTTAGTCAAGAATCTTTCAAAAAAAACGAAATAATTCTAAACGCCGGAGAGGTATGCAAAAAAATTTATTTTGTAAAAAAGGGTTTGATTCGTACTTTCCATGCGAATGTGAATGGAACGGAATTCACAAGACTATTTGCAAAAGAGAATGATTTCTGCACGATTTTAATCAGCTTTACGGAGAAAATTGGAAGTCCTGCAACCATTCAATCCTTAGAAGATACCGATGTTTTCACCATTAAAAAGTCTGATTTTCTAGAATTCACTAAAATTTCTCAATGCGCAAGAGATATTTATACCAAAATTTTAGAGGATTATCAAAACTTTCAAATTGGTCGTTTAGAATTTCTGACTACACTTTCGCCGAAGGAAAAAGTTCAAAAATTTTTAGCAGAAAATTCAGATTTGGAAAAAAGAATTTCTGATAAGATTATCGCAACATACTTGCAAATTACTCCGGAAACGTACTCACGCTGTAAAAAACACTTTAAAGTTTAGTTTAAATCAAAAATTCCGGCCTTTTTGAGCATTTTTTTGAATTCTAAAAAAACACCTTTAAAACGGCAAATTTTCCCGAAATAATTTTCGGGATTTTTTTTTTTGATTTTAGAAAAATATCGAGCTATTTCAGGTAATTTTTTCTTTTTAAATTTTTACGGCGTTAAAAGGCCTTTTTTTTTCAATTTCTACTACTCCTAAAATTTTTGTAATTTGGCATATCAAAAAAAACAGAACAATGTCAACACTTACTTTCGCGGAAAAAATAGCTCAAGCCGAAAATTTTTTGCCCATCAATGGCACCGATTATATTGAATTTTATGTAGGAAATGCAAAGCAGGCAGCGCATTTTTACAAAACCGCTTTTGGTTTTCAATCTGTGGCTTATGCAGGACCGGAAACCGGAGTTCGTGATCGCGCGTCGTACGTGATTCAACAGGGAAAAATCCGCTTGGTTTTAACTTCCGGATTGAGCTCTGAGTCGCCGATTTGTGAACATCAAAAAAAGCACGGTGATGGCGTTAAAATTTTAGCACTCTGGGTGGATGACGCTTATTCTGCTTACGAAGAAACCACTAAACGCGGAGCAAAACCGTATCTGGAACCTCAAACTTTAACCGATGAGCACGGCGAAGTACGCATGTCCGGAATTTATACCTACGGGGAAACTGTTCACATGTTCATCGAAAGAAAAAATTACAAAGGCGATTTTATACCGGGTTTCCAAAAATGGGAAAGCGTATACAATCCAACTGAAGTTGGGCTTTTATACGTGGATCACTGTGTGGGAAATGTTGGCTGGGACCGCATGATTCCCACTGTAGAATGGTATGAAAAAGTGATGGGTTTTGTGAATATTTTGAGTTTTGATGACAAGCAAATCAATACCGAATATTCCGCTCTAATGAGCAAAGTAATGAGCAACGGCAACGGTTATGCTAAATTCCCGATCAATGAACCTGCGGAAGGCAAACGAAAATCTCAGGTGGAAGAATATCTGGATTTTTACGAAGGTGAAGGTGTGCAGCATATCGCTGTTGCGACAAAAGATATCGTAAAAACCGTTACTGAGCTTAAAGCGCGCGGTATCGAGTTTTTGCCGGCTCCGCCGAATTCTTACTACGAAATGGTTCCGGAACGCGTTGGCACCATCGATGAAGATTTAAAAACACTTTCCGATTTAGGAATTCTCATCGATTGTGACGAAGAAGGTTATCTGCTACAAATTTTCACAAAACCTGTGGAAGACCGCCCAACGCTTTTCTTTGAAATCATTGAAAGACACGGCGCCCAAAGTTTCGGTGCCGGAAATTTTAAAGCTTTGTTTGAAGCTTTGGAAAAAGAACAGGAAAGACGCGGAAATTTATAATCAGTTAAAATGAAAAAATCTCTCGTTTTAGCGCTGTTTTTTTTCGCTGCTGTCGGACTTCGTGCGCAGTACGGTTCGGTGAACGCAATTTTGGACCGCCTGGAAGAGCGCCGCGGCGTTAACCAAAATTTAAGCAACGTCAATATCGATGATAAAAAATTCGTTTTAATTAAAGATTTCGACGATCATACAGAGCGTTCATTTCTTGTCATTAAAGGAAATCAGGCGACATATATCGAAATTTTTGATGACAAAAGCACGGGCGAAAGCGTTTCTAATGTTTTTAGTGGTGATATCGTCCGTTCCAAACACAATATTATTTCGCTCCGCGCGAATTTGCTGGAAGGAAAGCAAATTCCAATCGCTGTGACCAAAACTTTTTTGATGACGAAACAGAAGAAAATTCTCTACCTCATCGATATCAATTCGCGGGAAAGATGGATCGACGAAATGTCAATTAACAAAAAATAAATTCAAATATTAATAATAAAAAGGTTCAAAATGTCGATAACTAAAGACTTTTGAACCTTTAGTTTAAATACCATTCTATGAAATCTTTTATCACTTACCCGGAAAATTCCGATTTTTCAATTTATAATATTCCTTTTGGCGTCGCGATTTTTAATGAAGAATACATCGCCTGCTGCACGCGCATCGGCGATATGGTTCTGGATTTGGCCACCATGTACGATTATGGTTTTTTCGCCGATATCGATGGTTTAAATGAAAATGTTTTCGAAGCGTACACCTTAAACGAATTCATCGAATTAGGTAAACCTGTGACAAACGCGGTTCGGTTAAAACTTCAGGAACTTCTCTTGGAAAACTCATCTCTTTCGGAAGACCAGAAAACGGTGGAAGAGTGTTTTTATAGCTTCGATCACGTGCAGATGATGATGCCGGTTCACGTACCGAATTATACCGATTTTTACAGCAGCATCGAGCATGCAAGCAATGTCGGAAAAATGTTCCGCGGTGAAGAAAACGCGCTTTTACCAAACTGGAAGCATCTGCCTGTAGGTTATCACGGCCGCGCTTCTTCAATCGTGGTTTCCGGAACAGATTTTTACAGACCAAAAGGTCAGATGAAACCTGCAGACGCGAATTCACCTGTTTTCGGGCCCTGCAAACAGCTGGATTTCGAGCTGGAAATGGGCTTTGTAGTGAATAAAAACACTGAAATGGGCGACAGCATTTCTACCGCTGAAGCCAATGACGCGATTTTTGGAATGGTTATATTTAATGACTGGTCGGCGCGCGACATCCAAAGCTGGGAATATGTTCCTTTGGGGCCATTTTTAGGTAAAAATTTCTGTTCGTCCATTTCACCGTGGGTGGTGACACTGGAAGCTTTGGAACCGTTTAGAGTTGAGTCACCAAAACAAGAACCTGAAGTTTTGGATTATTTAAAGTTTGAGGGCAAGCAAAATTTCGACATTCAGCTGGAAGTTTTTTTGAAACCGGAAAACGGCAGCGAAAATTTAATTTCACGCAGCAATTATAAATTTATGTATTGGAATATGGCGCAGCAACTCGCGCATCACACTGTAAATGGCTGTAATGTGGAAGTTGGTGACCTCTATGCCTCGGGAACGATTTCAGGTTCGGAAAAGGATTCTTTCGGCTCTATGCTGGAACTCACCTGGCGCGGTACCGAACCGATTATTCTTGCCGATGGTTCGCAACGGAAATTCATCGAAGATTTTGATAGCATCATTATGCGCGGTCACGCAGAAAAAGACGGCGTGCGCGTAGGTTTCGGTGAAGTTACGGGGAAAGTGTTACCCGCTAAATAATTATTTTGTATACACATAAGTGAAATTTTATACCTGCTGAAAAAGCACACAGAGCACACATAAGCTTGAAAATTAAAATTTTCAATAAATGGAACTTACGCAGAAATATATCAACGAGTTAACCTACAAAATTACAGGTGCCTGCATTGAAGTTCACAAAATCTTAGGTCCGGGACTGTTTGAAAATGTGTACCATCAGTGTTTGACGAAAGAATTTCAGCTGTGTGGTTTAAAATATAAATCCGAACTTGAAATCCCCATTAGTTATAAGGTGAAAGTATTGATTGCAAGGTGAAATGTGATTTCGTAATTGAAGATCTCATTGTTGTGGAACTTAAATCTGTCAATGAAATTCACAACATCCACCGCGCGCAAACGATGAATTACATGAATATACTAAAAGTGCCAAAGGCCATTTTAGTGAACTTTAATGTGATGAATTTATACCATGAAGGCCACGAAACCTTTGTCAGTCGTTATTTTCAACAGTTAAATAAAATATAGCGTTCCAACGAAGAAATCTTCGATTTCTTCAACTCATGTGAAATGAACATTTTTAATGAGAAAACTCATGTGACTAATGTGTTAAAAATTGATCTTCAACCGCTCAAAAAATCTTCCTGAAACTAAAATGAAAACAATCTCACCAAACGAACTTAATAATTTCCAGCTCCAGACGCTTTTGCAAACTGCTATTGCACCGCGGCCTATCGCTTTAGCATCAACAATCGATAAAGCCGGAAACGTGAATTTAAGTCCGTTCAGCTTTTTTAATATGTTCAGCAGCAATCCACCGATCGTTATTTTTTCGCCGGCACGCCGTGTCCGTGATAATACAACGAAACACACTTTAGAAAACGTTTTGGAAGTTCCGGAAGTGGTCATCGGCATTGTGAATTATAAAATTGTGCAGCAAATTTCGCTGGCTTCAACCGAGTATGAAAAGGAAGTTAACGAGTTTGTAAAAGCCGGTCTGACCATGAAAAAAGCAGATTTGGTGACCCCCAATCTCATTGAAGAATGTCCGGTGAATCTGGAGTGTAAGGTTCTGGAAATAAAACATCTGGGAATGGAAGGCGGCGCCGGAAATCTGGTAATTTGCGAAATTGTGAAAATTCATGTTCGGGAAGAATATTTAAATGAAGAAGGAAATCTGGACCAGAAAAAACTGGATTTGGTGGCGCGTTTAGGCGGAAATTGGTATTCCCGAAATAATGAAAATAATCTCTTTGAAGTGCCGAAACCTTTAGTTACAAAAGGAATTGGTTTCGATCTATTGCCGGATGAAATTAAATATTCAACGGTTTTTACCGGAAACGATTTGGGTATATTGGCGAACACGGAAATTTTACCGGATGGAAACTTTAGTTCAGATGAAAAAATTCACGCTGAAGCACAGCAACTGCTTCATCAGCACAGAATAGTTGAAGCCTGGGAAAAATTAGGTCTTTAAGCAGCCAAAATTCCTTTCAATTCAAAAAATAAAAAAAGCCGCAAAAATTAGCGGCTTTTTTGGTGTTTTTTACTCTTTTATACTGAGATCTTTATTCAGATCAGGATTCAGTTTCAGCGCCTTTTTATTCTGATTAGTGCGGAATCTGATATTCAGCATTTCCACCAGCAAACTAAAGGCAAGACAGGAATAAATAATGTTTTTGCTCACATGCTGATGAATACCTTCGGCCACCAACATTACCCCTATCACTACCAGGAACGACAAAGCAAGAATCTGCAAACTCGGATATTTATTGATAATTCGGGAAATAGGTCCTGCAAATGCCATCATAATCCCAATTGAAATCACGACGGCGATAATCATCAGCATCACGTTGTCCACCAAACCAATTGCAGTTAAAATAGAATCCAGCGAAAATACCATATCGACCAAAATAATCTGAATAATTACCATCGCCATCAGCGAAGACGCAGCAGATTTTGGTTTGTGATGATCGCCGTCCACCTGCATTTTCCCGTGAATTTCCAAAGTACTTTTCGCAATCAGGAAAATACCACCGGCTAAAAGGATGATGTCTTTCCAGCTCAGTTGGAGTGGTAAATCGGTGCCGGGTTCCTCCAGAAAGTCCAGCGTGAGGACGGGTTCCTTTAAGCCGATAATCCAGTTAATCATTAGCAAAAGTCCCACACGGAAAAGCATTGCGAAGGCCAAACCGATATTTCGCGCAAATTTTTGCCGCTCTTTTGGCAGTTTATCCGAAATTATCGAAATAAAAATAATGTTGTCTACCCCCAGAATAATTTCCAGGAAAGTAAGTGTTAATAAGCTGATCCAGATCTGCGGCTGCGCAAAATCAGGAAATTCTAAAACCGAGAGTAGCATCATGGGAAAAATGTTAAGCTTACAAAATTATTAAATTCAGTTGGTCGCGAAATATTAATTTTCGTTCACATCAGCATCTTTTTCGAAATGTTTTCGAAGAAAACTCAAGGCAAAATCGGTGGCTTTTTCTAAATCGGGCGGCAATGTTTCTTCGGTCCAGGGTTCTTTAGCACCGAAAGTATGGTTTGCTCCATCAATCATTTCAAGCTCTGACGTTTTACACCATTCATGGAGCAAAGTCGCTTCTTTATCTTTCACCGCATCGTCGTTCGTTCCCTGGATAATTAAAAATGGTTTTTCCAAATGCTGCGCGGCGTACTGAATATTAAAGCGCTCTTCGTTAGCTTTGTAATCTTCATAAAACTGGTAAAAATGCGGCATTTGCTGGTGAGTTCGGGCGTTTTCAGAAAACATTACACCTTCTTTTTCCCAGGTTTCCAATCGCTCTCCGCTGGGAAACCGGTAACCAAAATGGCTGACGCCCGCAAGTGCAATCAAAAGTTTTACGCGTTCTTCCTCGAAAGCCTCGATAACCGAAATTCCGCCGCCCCGGCTGTGTCCGATAATGGCGACTTTACTTTTATCGATTTTCGGATTTTCGTAAAAATGGTTTAAAACCGCCTCGTAGTCCACCAATTCTTTGCTGAAATTATTATGGCCAAAACTTTCAAGATCACCGAAAATCAGCGGATCTTTGAGCGTTGTTCCGTTATGGGAAAAATTAAATTTCACAAAAAAACACCCGTTTAGGGCGAATTTTTTCGCCATCAAATCCCAGGCACCCCAATCTTTATAGCCTTTGTAGCCATGAACAAAAAGCACGAGCGGAAGTTTTTCCGAAGTTTCTGGATAATAAGCATCCGCCAGAAAATCCTTTGTTTTTGGATTGTGAATGACGATATTTCTATCAATTTTAATTTCCATTTGTGTTTATGTTTTCAATTCAAAACTAAAAAAAACCTGCTTAAAGCGGCAAATTTTTAATTTTAATAAAATTAGTCAATTTCCAATAAATCAATCTTGCTCGAATTCCTGAAAAAAATGCCCAAAAAGCAGCAAAAAAACCTCCCAATAAATTGAGAGGTTTGTAGTTATTTAAAATGGTTTTTACCAAATTTTAATTCTTTCTTCCGGTGCCTTGTACAATTTGTCGCCCGGCTTCACGTCGAAAGCTTTGTAGAAAGCATCCTGATTAACCAGCGGCGCAAATGCGCGGAAATAGCCCGGCGAATGAGGATCGGTTTTCACCTGATTCACCATATATTGGTCGGTAGATTTGGTTCTCCAAACCGTCGCCCAGCTCATGAAAAACCGCTGATCCTGAGTCAAACCACTGATTAATCCCGGATTTCCGTGATCTTTCAGATACATTTGCAACGCCGTGTACGCCACAGCTACTCCACCCAAATCACCGATATTTTCACCGCTGGTAAACTTACCATTGATGAAACTTCCTTTCACCGGCTCATATTTATCGTACTGTGAGGCAAGTTGCGCCACTTTTGCATCGAAGTTTTTTCGGTCTGTTTCTGTCCACCAGTTGTTCAGGTTTCCGTCACCATCGAATCTGGAACCGGAATCATCAAAACCATGAGAAATTTCGTGACCGATAACAGCACCAATTCCACCAAAATTAACAGCCGGATCTGCTTTAAAGTTGAAGAACGGCGGTTGTAAAATTGCAGCCGGGAAAACGATTTCGTTGTTAGAGCCGCTGTAGTATGCGTTTACGGTTTGCGGCGACATTCCCCATTCGGTTTTGTCCACCGGTTTTCCAATTTTATCTAAATTTTTCGCATACTGCCACTCGGTAATATTTTGCAGATTTTTGTAGTAAGTTCCCCCATTTGCAGGTGCTGTCAAAGTTAATTTTGAGTAATCCTTCCAGGTATCAGGATATGCAATTTTAACCGTGAACTTAGAGAGTTTTTCCTGTGCTTTTTCTTTGGTTTTAGGGGACATCCAATCGTTTTCTGCGATGTGCTGTGCAAAGGATTTTTTCAGATAATCGATGTAGGTTTCCATTTGCGCTTTCGCTTCTGCAGGGAAATATTTCTCTACATACAATTTTCCAAAGGCTTCGCCCAAAATACCATTAATTACACCTAAACCTCTTTTGTTCATCGGTCTTTGCTCCTGCTGACCCTGAAGATATTTTGAGTAGAAATTGAAGTTCAAATCATCAAGTTCTTTGTTCAAATTTCCGGCGTTGGAAGAAACCAAACGCGCTTTCATGTAATCTTTGATGAGCGGAAGGTTTTTCGCGTTCATCCAGGAATCCATATTCTGGTAATATTTCAGCTCACTAACGATTACTTTATCGGTGTTAACACCCGCGTCGGTCAAATATTTTGGCAAATTGATGTTTGAAACCAATTTTGATAATTCCGGAATTGTCTTCGGATTGTAACGAAGATTCGCGTCACGGTTTTGCTCGTTGGTCAATAAATCCTGCGCGAGTTTTTTCTCAAAATTCACGACTTTCTGTGCAGATTGGCTGGCATCTTTATAACCAATGGTCTGGAAAATCTGGGTTAAATAATTTTGATATTCCGCTAAAGTTTTGGTGTTGGCGTCGTTTTGTTTTTGGTAATAATCGCGGCCCAAACCTAATGAGGCGCCACCTAAATATACAGCGTTCATCACGGAATTTTTCATGTCTGCGCCTACACGCCACGCATAAAACGGATTGTCACCGGTTTTGGTTGCTTGTGTAAGGTAATTCTGCAAGTCGCCTACGCTTTTAATATTGTCGATTTTCTGCAAATCACTTTTGATCGGATTTAAACCATCAGCATTTCTCTTGTCCCAATCCATGAATGTTCCGTAAAGGTTCTGGATTTTTTGTCCTTCGGAACCAGCCGGAAAATTATCGGTGAGGATTTTGTTCAGAATTTCGAGCGAGGCGTTATCTACATCTTCACGAAGTGCGTTGAAACTTCCCCAGCTGGATTTATCGGAAGGAATGGTCGCAGTTTTCATCCAGTTTCCGTTCACGTAGCTGAAGAAATCGTCCTGTGGTCGTACGGTGGAATCCATGTAAGAAAGGTTAAGCCCTTCTTCTTTGATCGGTGTGATTTCTACCGCAGCGGGAGCAGTTTCCACCTCGGCGGTTTTGGTTGTAGTACACGAATTAAGGAAAACAAGTCCCGAAAATGCGAGTACCGTTATTGAAATTTTTTTCATAGGATCTTTGATTGATAAAATTTAGGTATTCTCAAAGATAATAAATATTTTAAATGTAATGAATAACTTTTCGTGCGAATTGTTGCGTAAGGGATTGCAGCGGCATCCCCCGGCGGCGCTGGCGCGCCGCCGGGGATATAGCGGAAAGCCCGGCCTGAACGAGGGAAAATCCCGAGTGAAGGATACGCCAAAAAAAATCGCCCAAAAAATTGGGCGATAAAAGGGCAAAAAATTCGGTTTTGGCTACCAGATTTTTACACGGTCTTCCGGCTTTTTATAGAGTTTGTCGCCTTCTTTCACGTTGAAAGCTTTGTAGAAAGCATCGGTGTTTACGAGCGGCCCGAAGGCGCGGTAAAGTCCTGGTGAATGCTCATTGGTTTTGATTTGGTTGATGAGCGCGGCTTCTTTTTGAAGCGTTCTCCAAACGGTTGCCCAGCTCATGAAAAAGCGCTGGTCTTGCGTGTAACCGCTGATTAACCCAGGATTTCCGTGATCTTTCAGATACATTTGAAGCGCGTCGTAGGCGATATTTACTCCGCCTAAATCGGCGATATTTTCACCATTTGTAAAAGTTCCGTTCACGAAAGTTCCTTTTACAGGCTCAAATTTATCGTACTGTGCAGCGAGCGCTTTTGTAGCTTTCTGGAAATTGGCTTTATCAGCCGGCGTCCACCAGTCTACAAGATTTCCGTCTGCGTCAAACTGCGAACCGGAATCATCAAAACCATGCGTCATTTCGTGACCGATTACGGCACCAATTCCACCAAAATTGACAGCTGCATCAGCTTTTGGATTAAAGAACGGCGGCTGTAAAATCGCGGCAGGGAATACAATTTCGTTGTTTACCGGATTGTAATAAGCGTTTACGGTTTGCGGCGTCATTCCCCACTCCGTGCGGTCTACAGGTTTACCTACTTTTTCCAGGTTGCGCTGATACTGCCACGCTGAAATATTTTGAAGATTTTTGTACAAAGTTCCACCGTCTTTTGCGGAATTTACTGTCAGTTTGGAGTAATCTTTCCAAGTGTCAGGATAGGCAACTTTTACCGTAAATTTATTGAGCTTATTCAGGGCTTTTTCTTTGGTTACGGGCGACATCCAATCCAGATTGGTGATGTGCGATGCGAAACTTTTTTTCAAATAACCGATAAGGTCAACCATTTGTGCTTTTGCCTCAGCAGGGAAATATTTTTCAACGTACAATTTTCCGAAAGCTTCTCCCAGAGAACCGTCGATGAGTTCAAAACCTCTCTTGTTTAAAGCGCGCTGCTCGTCCTGGCCGCGTAAATATTTGCCGTAGAAATTAAATTTCATATTGTCCAGATTTTCGGACAAATAACTGGCATTGCCGGAAAGCAGGTGAAACTTCATATAATCTTTAATGACAGGAAGATTCTTCGCGTTCAAAAATTTATCCAAATTTTGGTAATATTTCAACTCACCGATAATGACGCGGTCGGTATCAACACCTGCTGCGTCAAGATATTTCGGCAGGTTTACATTTTTCACCATTTTGGAAAGTTCCGTCATGGTGCGCGGGTTGTACTGCAAAGTGGCGTCACGAATCTGCTCGTTGGTCAGATATGTTTGCGCCATGCTTTTCTCGAAATTTACGATGTTTTCTGCAGTTACGGCCGGATTTTCATAGCCCAAAGCGTTCAGCATTGTCGCCACATATTTCTGATATTCCGCTAAAGTTTCGGTGTTTTTCGGATTTACTTTCTGGTAATAATCGCGGCCAAGACCTAAAGAAGCTTCGCCCAGATAAACCGCGTTCATTTTCGAATTTTTTAAGTCGGAAAACACACCCCAGGAATAGAAAGGATTTTCACCGTTTTTGGTTGCTTCAATGAGGTATTTTTGTAAATCAGCTACGGTTTTAATGGCGTCGATTTTCGCCAGATCCATTTTGATCGGCGCAATACCGTCGGCATTCCGTTTGGTCATATCCATATAAGTGCCGTACAAATCCTGGATTTTTTTGCCTTCGCTGCCAGCCGGATATTCATCCTTCAGCAGTGAATTCAAAATGGTCATTGAATTGTTGTCGGTATCTTCCGCCAGTTTGTTGAAACTTCCCCACGTAGATTTATCTGCCGGGATTTTCGCGGTTTTCATCCAGCTTCCGTTCACGAAATTATAAAAATCGTCCTGCGGCCGCACCGAATTGTCAATGGTTGAAAGGTCTAAACCCACATCTTCGGTTTGAACTGTTTCGGCAGTAGCAACAGGCGGCACAGGTGGCGTAACCGCCGCGGGCGCACAGCTGAACGCGATTATTCCCGCAAAAGCCAGAATTCCAATATTAAGATTTTTCATAGGGTAAAACTTTATTTGGTTAGTTAAAGTGTTTCGGCTTGTTACAGCTTAAAATGGAAAAAACACCTGTTTAAGCGGCATATTTTTTTTGAAATAGCTAATATCAAAAAAAATACCGTTTTTGTTACCGATTTTTCAAACGCTAAAATCCAAAAAAAGACCGTTTTAACGGCCAATTTTTATTTGAAATTAACTTTTCCGCCGATTACATTTTTATATTTTCGGTCTGCAGGATCACCGTAGACATCGATGATTCCGCCGGCACGCGTGGTTGCATCCACTGTTTCTGTGGCGAAAACTTCAGCAATTCCGCCGGCGTTCGCGGTAACGGTTGCGCTTTCGGATTCCAGCGACTGGCCGTGGTATTTCCCACCCGAATTTACGATAATATCCTGATAATCTGCACGTCCGGTCACATTTATTTCACCGCCCGAATTGGTTTTAATATTCAATTTGCCGGTGTCTACGTTCAGAACGATTTTCGAACCTTCGTTTGAACTTAGTCTAAGCATTTTAGCTTTTGCAGTTTCTGGTGAACTTACCGTGGAAGAGAGATTAGCCTGAATGTCATTTAGATTTTCATAAAAAACGGTTACCGCAACTTTGTCGCCCTGAAGGATTTTTGATGGCGTCATGCGGATTCTGAGCTCACCGTTTTTATTGATAGTTTCAATTTCGCTGTCACTGGCTGTACTTTCAACCTTACTTTCCGAAGACGGCACCAAAACCACATCGATTTTACCATACACTTTCAAAGATGAAAACTCACCCACATTTCTGCTGAACTGTCCAAACGAAAGTTGAAAAACTCCCAGCATTAAACCAATTACCACTTTTTTCATAATATTTAACTTTATTAAATCAACGGTTTCAAAGATAATTTATTTCAAAATGAAATCTAAATTTTAGCTGCGCTAAAAGCAAAATTCTTTATTTTAAAAAATTGCTCCCGCTTAGAAAGGTGCAATTTTTGAATACCGAAAATGTCCCCAATAAGCCCGAATTTTTTATGAAATCCAAAACCTTCATCAAAGTTACCGACAAAGGCATTTACTGCGTTCCGGGTAAATTTTACATCGATCCCTGGAAACCGGTAGATTTGGCGGTGATCTCTCACGGGCACGGCGACCACGCGCGTTGGGGAATGAAAAAATATCTTTGTCACCGCTTTACAAAACCCATTTTAAAGCACCGTATTGGTGAAGATATTGAAATTCAAACCGTGGAATATGGGGAAGAAATTGATATTAACGGCGTAAAAGTTTCGCTCTTTCCGGCCGGACATATCGTGGGTTCTGCGCAGGTGAAGATGGAATACAAAGGATACATCATCGTTTTTTCCGGCGACTATAAAACCGATGACGACGGCTTATCCACGCCTTTTGAACTCGTAAAATGCCATGAATTCATCACCGAAAGCACTTTTGGACTTCCGATTTACAATTGGTTAAAACCGCAGGAATACGCGGAATTAATGAAAAACTGGGTTCAGCAAAACCGCGAAAACGGAAAAACATCGGTTTTTATCGGCTATTCTTTGGGAAAAGCGCAGCGGATTATGAAATCAATCGAAGATTCCGGGAAGATATTTGTGCACCGCTCCATCGGAAAATTAAATGAAGGCATGGAATCCGTAGGCATCGATTTACCGGCTTATGAAACACTTGATTTCCAGGAAAGCATTAAACATGTGGATGGTGAAATCGTGATTTTACCGCCCGCGCTTTTTGATTCCAATGTCATTAAAAAAATTCCGAACCGCGCCACGGCAATTTGTTCCGGCTGGATGCAGGTTCGCGGTTCCCGTCGCTGGCGCTCGGCAGATGCCGGGTTTGCAATTTCCGACCATGCCGACTGGACCGGATTATTGGAAACCGTAAAAGCAACCGAAGCTGAAAAAGTGTACGTAACACACGGCCAAACCGCGGTTTTTTCAAAATATTTAAATGAAATTGGCATCAATGCGGTGGAACTTAAAACCATTTTCGGTGATGAAGAAGTTGCTGAAAAAGAACTTATATAAAATCAGATGAAAGATTTCGCCAACCTCATCAATGCGCTCGACAGCACCAATAAAACCACAGCAAAAATAGATGCTATGGTAAACTATCTGGAAGTTGCCAATGAAAATGATAAGTTGTGGTTTTTGGCACTTTTCACCGGTAAACGTCCGAAAAGGCCTGTAAACACAAATCTTTTAAAACAGTGGGCGCTGGAAATCACCGGGCTTCCGGAGTGGCTTTTTGTGGAATCTTACTCGTCCGTTGGCGATTTAGGGGAAACACTTTCGCTGATTCTTCCAAATGCTGAAAACACCATCGAAAAATCTTTAACACAATGGATGACCGAACTCATCGCGCTCAAAGATTATACCGAAGAGGAAAAGAAAAAATACGTGATCGAATCCTGGAACGGCTTGAATCACGTGGAGCGGTTCATTTTCAATAAATTAATCGGGGGGAGTTTCCGCATTGGTGTTTCGAAAAAACTGCTTATCAATGCGCTCTCGAAATTTTCCGGTGTTGACGGCAATATTTTGATGCATTCCATTATGGGAAAATGGAAAATGGAAGAGGAAAATTTCGAAAATCTTATTCAGGGCACCAACATCAATCCCAACGAATCCAAACCGTATCCGTTCTGTCTCGCCTACCCGCTTGAAAAAAAAGTTGAAGATTTAGGCGACCGTAACCTCTGGCAGGCTGAATATAAATGGGACGGAATCCGCGGCCAGTTTATTAAAAGAAATGACGAAGTTTTCATCTGGTCCCGAGGCGAAGAACTGGTCACTGAACAGTTTCCGGAAATCGCTTCAGCGTTAATGGAAGTCAGCGGAAATTTTGTGATCGATGGTGAAATTTTGGTTGTTAAAGACGACAAAGTTTTGAATTTTAATGAATTACAAAAACGTCTGAACCGCAAAACCATACCAAAAAAAATGCTCGAGGAATTGCCCGTGCATATTTTCGTGTATGATATTTTGGAACTTGAATATGAGGATTTGCGGGAAAAACCTTTGTCGGAAAGACGTTTGTTGTTGGAAGGTTTAATAGAAAATTCGCCGGCAGAAAGGATTAAAATCTCGGAAATTATTTCTGTTGAAAGCTGGGAAAACTTAGCAGAAGTGCGCGAAAATTCCCGCGACAACAATTCGGAAGGACTCATGCTGAAAGAAATAAATTCACATTACCACGCAGGCAGAAAAAAAGGCGACTGGTGGAAATGGAAGGTCAGTCCGCTCACCATCGATGCGGTTTTAATTTACGCGCAAAAAGGTTCCGGCCGCCGCAGCAGCTATTATACCGATTATACTTTTGCGGTAAAAAATGAGGACAAACTGGTGACGATTGCGAAAGCATATTCCGGCTTGACGGACAAAGAAATAATGGAAGTCAGTAAATTCGTCAATAAAAATGCGATTGAAAAATTCGGGCCGGTGCGGACGGTTAAACCTGAACTTGTTTTCGAAATCGCTTTTGAAGGCATTGGTTTCAGCAGTCGCCATAAAAGCGGCGTCGCCTTGCGATTTCCGCGAATTGTCCGCTGGCGACGCGATAAAACCGCGGAGGAAATCGATGACATCGAAGAAATAAAAAAGCTAATTACCTAAATACAAACCACCATTAATTACAGAAATTTTAGGCGTTAAATGACCGAAAAATTCAGAAATTCTACAGGTTTCCAAATCATCAAAAACTGGATGGATGCGCAGAACCGGGAACCTTTTGGTTTTCAGGCGGAAACATGGTTTAAATTTTCAAACAATTATTCGGGAATGGTCGTTGCGCCCACAGGTTTAGGTAAAACTTTTTCGGTGTTTTTAGCCGTCGTCATCGACTTCATGAACCATCCGGAAAATTACAAAACCGGCTTGAAACTCCTTTGGATCACGCCACTTCGCGCGCTGGCAAAAGACATCGCAAAAGCAATGAGCGAAGCGCTGGAGGAAATCGGTCTCGATTGGGAAGTAGCGGTAAGAAATGGCGATACTTCGGCGGCAATGCGTGCGAAACAGACCAAAAAAATGCCGGACATTCTCATCATCACACCGGAAAGTCTGCATTTACTTTTGGCCCAGAAACAAAATCAAAAATTCTTTAAAAATCTCCAATGCATCGTCCTTGATGAGTGGCATGAACTGCTGAGTTCCAAGCGGGGCGTGATGACAGAACTTGCCGTTTCCCGAATTTTAAGCTACCAGAAAAAATTACGCATTTGGGGAATTACTGCCACTATTGGAAATCTGGACGAAGCGATGGAAGTTTTAATTCCCTACGACCTAAAAAAAACAAAAGTCATCGCGAAAGAAAAAAAGAAAATCGAGATCAAATCGGTTTTCCCGGAAGATGTGGAAGTTTTGCCCTGGGCAGGACATCTCGGAACGCGGCTTGTGGAGCAGATAATTCCCATTATTTTGAAAAGCCGCACGACTTTGGTTTTCACGAACACCCGAAGTCAGGCGGAAATGTGGTATCAGGTTTTGCTCGCCACTTACCCCGATTTTGCGGGACAAATAGCCATTCACCACAGCTCTGTGGATAAAGATATACGGATTTGGATTGAAGAGAATCTTTCTTCTGGTTATCTCAAAGCGGTAATTTCGACCTCGTCGCTGGATTTGGGTGTGGATTTTAAACCTGTTGATACGGTCATTCAAATTGGTTCCAGCAAAGGAATTGCAAGGTTTTTACAGCGCGCCGGGCGCAGCGGCCACTCGCCTTTCGAAACTTCGAAAATCTATTTCGTTCCCACACATTCCTTAGAGCTCATTGAAGTTGCAGCGTTGAAAGAAGCCGTAAAACAGAATAAAATTGAGCCGCGGGAACCTTTGGTTTTATGTTACGATGTTTTGCTGCAGTTTGTTTTGACTTTGGCGGTTGGCGACGGTTTCGAGGAAAAAGAAACTTTTAAGCAAATCACGCAAACCAACGCATTCAGAGATTTAAGCCCCGAAGAATGGAATTGGGTTTTGACATTTATCACCGTTGGTGGAAAACTTAAAAACTATGAAGAATATCACAAAGTCGTCATCGAAAACGGCTTGTACAAGGTTACGTCGCGGAGAATTGCAATGTTGCACCGGATGAATATTGGTGCGATCGTAAGCGATTCCATGTTGAAGGTGAAATTTTTCGGCGGCGGATATGTCGGTATGATTGAAGAATATTTCATTTCAAAGCTGAAGAAAAACGATAAGTTTACTTTGGCCGGCCGCGTTTTGGAAGTTTCCCACGTGAAAGAAATGACGGTTTTCGTCCGGAATTCCACCGGCAAAGGAATTGTGCCGAGTTATCTGGGCGGAAGATTGCCGCTTTCCTCCTATTTAAGCGGCTTTTTACGGCAAAAGTTATCAGAATCACTGAATGCAAAATCAGCGGAAGAAGAGCTGAAGTTTTTGCATCCGCTTTTGGTGAGCCAGCAGGAAAATTCGCATATTCCAAGCGAAACAGAATTCTTAGTGGAACGCATAAAAACCCGCGAAGGTCATCATTTATTTATGTATCCTTTTGAAGGTCGCCTCATTCATGAAGTGATGTCAGCCTTGATTGCCTACCGGATTTCCCGGATTTCGCCCATTTCATTTTCAATTGCCATGAACGACTACGGTTTTGAATTATTTTCGAAACTCGAAATTCCTTTGGACGAAGAAAATATTCACGAAATACTTTCTAAAGAAAACCTCATCCGCGACGTGATGGCGTCCGTAAATTCCACAGAAATGGCGCGAAGAAAATTCCGTGATATTGCGGTAATTTCCGGAATGGTTATTCGCACGTATCCCGGTCAGCAAAAAAACAATAAAAATCTGCAGTCGTCATCAGGCTTGATTTTTAATGTATTAGAAGATTACGATCCGGAAAATTTGCTTTTAAAACAGGCATATTCTGAAGTTTTCTTTCAGCAAATTGATGAAGCACGTTTGGTGGAAGCCTTCCGAAGAATTCACGAAAGTGAGATTATTATCAAAAATTCAAATAACTTTACACCCTTAAGTTTCCCTATAAAAGTTGACAGTCTGCGCCAAAGCTTGAGCAGTGAAGATTTGAAAGCCCGCATTTTACGGATGAAAATGGAAGCCATGAAAAAGAAAATGAAAAAATGACCTTGCAGACTTTAGAAAAAACCGTTCAGAACCAACAGCTTATTTTTACGAATCTCCGCGCATTATTTTGGGTTGAAAATAACGCTTTAATAATCAGTGATTTGCATTTAGGAAAATCCGCTTATTTCCGGAAAAACGGAATTCCGGTGCCTTCGGATATTTTGGTGGATGATTTGGAAAGACTGGATTTTCTGGTTCAAAACTTCGAGGTAAAAAAGCTAATTGTGGTAGGCGATTTTTTACATTCAGGAAAGAATACGGATTTCAAGCTTTTCGAAAACTGGCGAAATCTTCACCAAAATTTAGAAATTATTTTGATTAAAGGAAATCACGACATCCGCCGCGCTGATTTTTTGGAGAATCTTGAAATTACCATCATCGACGATGCTTTGTACGCGGCGCCTTTCACCTTTATTCACGTTCCCGAAGATATGGAAAACCAGTTTTCGGTGTCCGGGCATTTGCATCCTGGTGTGACGGTGCAGCTTGAAAGGCGAAAATCGGTGCGTTTGCCGTGTTTCCGCGTTTCTGAGAACCAGCTGATTTTGCCGGCGTTCAGCAAATTTACAGGCCTGGACACGACCTCTTGTCAGGATTTTGATTGTATCGCTTTTACGGAAGATTTGATTTTTGAAATGTAAAAATTCAGATTTTTTGCCGCTTTTAGCATGTCCAACGAAGAACGCATCACACACCGTTAGAAGTGCTTTTAAATTATGTTTATTTTTTTATCATTATTTGCTTCGATTGTCTGCGATTGGTCACGTTTGACATTTTCTAGAATGCAAACGACCCTTTTTTCGAACGGAGAGTCGTTTATATAATCAACAATTAAATGGGTAGCTTCGTTATTATAAGTATCACCCAATTCGTCGATTTGAACAATTCGGTCGAAGTGAATTGGCTTTAATTCTGTATAAAAACCTTTGTTTTCGTCTGGTAAATTGTTCCAAATTTCAAATGCCTTATATTGGTTTGACTGGTTTTGGTCATTTTCGTAGTTATAATTAAAAATTTCAGGGTAACGTGTGAACGCACAATCGTAGCTATCTATAAAATCCCACTCTCCAGTAGCCCAATCTATGTATGCGTAATGACGTTTCGCTATAAGGGAAATGCAATTAAAAGGCATATAAGTATACGCTTCATAATATCTCCATAATAGCTTCTGGTCATTTATTTTGGGATAACCTGACAAATTTGCGGGCCGAATAAAAACATTTTTATACATCAAACTATTTAAATCTCCAACATGCTTAAAAAGTTTTCTTTTTGTTGTTAACTGCGCAGTTAAGTTTGATTTGATTGAAGACCTTCTTTTTTGCAATGATATTCCAAAGTATGCAAAAAGTAAATGATCATACTTTGGAAGATATAGCAAGTCTTCAATTTCTGATTTTCCAAAAATATAAAACTCTTTTACTCCAAGCTCGTTAAGTTTTAATTTAAAAATGTCACGTGATCTTTTTGAAAAGTTTGCAGAAGCAGCTAAGATATAGCCATGTGGAACGTCGATTTGTTTTTTAATATCATTTTCAATTATAACTTCAACTTTTTTTGGAGAAATACTCTTTTCTCTTTTACATTGTATTATCCAAACTCGTTGTTTTACAACAATCTCATCTTCTTCTGCTGAATCCTCAAGAAAATTTTCAACCGCTAATATATCTATACCATCGTCAGAGCCAAGTTTTCCCGTGGCTTCAATTGAATTCCACTCTTTAAAATCATACATTAGCTGACGTATTAAATCCTCAAATCTATGTGGCTCTAGGTCTTCAAAATGTAATGGATTAATTGTTTGTGTAAACATATTCTTTTAATTTTCGGGTAGCTCACTTATATAGGGATTTCAGCAAGTTTTGTTAGCAAAAAACCTGCTTATAACGGCATAATTTTAATATTTTTCTTTAATTAAAATCTCCACCAAATCCTGTAAAACTCTTTGAGAAACAAATTTCGCAAAATCATTCCGCTCAAAGTGCGGTAAAAAAATTCGTGAAGTTTTTTCAAAATCATTGATGCGAACGGAATAAAAAGCGGTGCCCACTTCGGAATTAAATTCATCGGAATTCGGTCCGGAAACGCCGGTGGTAGAAAGCGCGATTTGGGTTTTAAAAAGTTTTTGCGCGCCTGCGGACATTTCCTGAGCCACTTCTTCGGAAACCACGGTTTTTTCCTGAATTGTTCGGGCTGAAACGCCTAAGATTTCAATTTTTTTCTGGTAATCATACGCCACAATTCCGCCGGAAAAATAAGTGGAACTTCCGGATATGGAAGTGAGCAGTTTCGATAATTCGCCGCCGGTAAAACTTTCTGCCGTAGAAACGGTAAGATTTTTTTCGTTTACAATTTCTTTTAATATCTCCACAATATCATCGCCGTTCCAGGAAATAACGTTTTCACCAATGAGCGGTTTTAATTTTTCAATTTCAATCAGAATTTTTTCGTCTAATTCCGGTTGATTTTTTCCGTGTGCGGTAAGCCGCAATTTAATGCGGTTTCCGACCGGGAGATAAGACAACGAGATTTCCTTTGGCAGCGCCAGCTCCCAATTTTCAATTTGTTGAGAGAGCAAACTTTCGGGAATACCCACCACCGAAATGGTGTGCGTGACAATGTGGCTTAAACCAAATTTTCCCGCCAAAAAAGGGATAATTTTTTCTTTTATCAAAGGTTTTACTTCAAACGGAACGCCGGGCAGCGTGAGCACAATTTTGCCGTTTTCCTCGATCATTTGACACGGCGCGGTGCCGTTTTCATTTTGAAAAATAAAAGCTTTGCTTAAAACTTCGGCTTGCGGTTTATTCAGTTCTAAAAGATGCGTGCGGTTTCTTTTTTCAAAAAGCTTGCGCAAATGTTCAAAAGTTTCGGGATCCAAAACCAGTTCGTCATTAAAAAATTCTTTGAAAGCAGTTTTGGTTTTATCGTCTTTTGTGGGACCGAGACCGCCGGTGGTAATGATTAAATCGCCAATATCCGTCGCCGCCTGCAACGTTTTTTTGATGGCAGCAATTTCATCTGAAATGGTGAAAATTTGGGCTACGGGAATTCCGATTTTTTTAAGTTCTGCGGCGATAAAATTTGAATTGGTGTCGACGGTGTTTCCGGAAAGGATTTCGTCGCCGATGGTAATGAGAACAGCTTTCATAAAAGAATTTAGAGCTTAAATTTACTGAATATTCCCACGGTAAAAGCAAAAAAAATGGTCATTTTACCGGTATTTTTTTCTGAAGTATTATTTCAAAAAAATAGGAAAACACCTCGGTATTTTCCTTTAATTATTTATTTGTTGTGTTCCACCCAAATCAGATTTTCAGTCTTAAAACCAATTTCCCGGGCTTTCTTCAAAAAGCGCTGTTTGTAATCTTCGGGAATGGTTTTTTCGCGCGACAAAATCCATAAATAATCCAGATTATTGCCGGCGACCAAAGCGTATTTGTAATCTTCATCAATGTCGATAACGTTGTAACCTGCCCAAATCGGTTTGAAAAAGGAAACTTTCAGGCGCGCGATATTTTCGTTTTCCACGAATCTGGCTTCACCTACACTTTCTTTCCATTCATTTTTCACATAATTAAAACCGCGGTTCACCACTTTAATATGTCCGTTGTCTTTTTTGGAATAGCTCGCCGTGGTATTGTTCATGTTTTTCTCAAAGCGGAAATCGAAGCGCGCAATTTCATACCATTTGCCCAAATATTTATCGGCATTAAAATTTTTGACTGCAGTAGCGCCTTTCGGAATCCCGACGGAGCAGGAATTCAGCAAAGCCAAACCAATAAGTCCGGCCGCAAGTGGAAGTGCAATTTTCTTTAAATTTTTCATAAGGTTTTTTAAAATAAAAAAATATGCTGTTCTAGGGCGATATTTTATCAAATTGATAATGCTTGCAACAAAAACTACGCCGCCGGAAAATAGGTTGAAATAGAAATTTTCTACCGTTTAATTAAGAAAAGTTTAACCTCAAATCGAGATTTCGGCACCTTCGATGGTTTAATATTTGAATACTGAAAAGCGCGAAATCATCAAAAAAAGGTGATTTAATTTTTAACATTAAAAAACACAAACCGATGTCTCTAGAAAACCTAACGCAAAAAGAAGCGCTTGAAACTTTGAAAAAACTCTCGGAAAGTGCCAGAATCTGCATGTTCTGTACAGATCTTGACACCATTCCGAACGCCTCGCGGCCGATGAGCTTAAAGGAAACCGACGAAGACGGAAATCTTTGGTTCTTGAGCAGCGACCAAAGCCACAAAAATTTTGAAATTAAAGAAGACAACCGCGTTCAGCTTTATTTCATGAATAACAGCGACTCGGAATATCTTTCGATTTTAGGTAAAGCCTTTATTTATCAGGATAAAAACACCATCGAAGACAAATGGACGCCAATGGCCAATGCCTGGTTTGATGGAAAAGATGACCCGAATGTGTCGGTAATCCGCGTGACGCCGGAGGAAACCTATTATTGGGAACCGAAAGTGGGCAAATTTGTTTCCATGCTGAATTTTGCAACAGCAGCCATCACCGGCCAGAAAACCGACAACGAAGACGGCAGAGAAGGAAATTTACATGTATAACTATAAAAAATAAAAAAAATGTTACCAGATTTAGGAATTGCTAAAAAAAATTTAACCGAAGTTCACAAAATTCTAAATAAAGTGCTTGCCAATGGCAACATGATTTACATTAAACTAAGAAAATTTCACTGGAATCTTTCCGGAGACAATTTTATGGAATTGCACTTGCTCTTTGAAGATCAGTATGATGCCGTAGCAGAAGCAGTTGATGAAGTGGCGGAAAGAATCAGCACATTGGGCGGCGTGGCGATTGGTACCACATCAGAATTTGCCGATTTATCTGATTTAAATGAAACACCGGGAAAAGTGCCGGATACGCAGGGAATGCTGAAAGAATTGGTGGCCGATCATGAAACCATCGTGAAAGGTTTAAGAGAAAATATTGATAAATGCGAGGAAGATTACAAAGATGCGGGAACCGCAGATTTTTTAACAGCCCTGATGCAGGCGCACGAAAAAATGGCCTGGAAGCTCCGAAAATATTTTAAAGAATCTTAAAATTAAAAATCCCTGTCACGAAAAATGAGAGGGAATTTTTTTGCCGTTAAACGAGGCAATTTTTGCTATTTAAAGATTTCCTGTAGAAATGTTTTCATTTCGTTCCAGGATTTTTCATCCGCTTCTTTGTTGTAAGCAACTTTCATGTCATATTTCTTTCCGATTTCGGTGGACGCCGGATTTGTGAATGAATGTACAGCGCCTGGATAGCTGATGAAGTTATAATTGATTTTCGCAGAATCCATTTGCTTTTTAAAAGCGACAATTTCTTCCTGCGGAACAAAAGTGTCGGCTTCGCCGTTTAAAACCAAAATTTTCACGTCGTTGTTTTTCGGTTTAATTCCGGTCATGAGATTTCCGTGGAAAGAAACTACACCTTTCAGCTCGTCTTCCTGACGCGCCATGTTCAGCGCTTGGGCACCACCAAAACAGTAACCAATTGCGGCGATTTTATCATAGTTTGCGTTCGGAAATTTTAGAAGTTGTGCTTTTGCTTTATCAAACATCAATTTCGCATTGATTGGAATTTTATAAAAAGGTTCTGCGAGTTTCGAAGCTTCATCCGGTGTTTCCACTGTTTTTCCACCGCCGTAATAATCCACCACCATGGCGAAATAGCCGAGTTCCGCCAATTGCCTGGCGCGGTTTTTCACGTAATTGGTTACGCCCCACCATTCCGGCAACACCATCACCACGGGTTTCACCTCGTCGCCTTTATAAGCAACGAAAGATTTAAAGGTTTTTCCATCGATGTCATAACTTACCTCTTCAGTCGTCATTTCGCCGGAAGTTGTTTTCACCGATTGCAAATTGCTGATGTCATCAGCTTTCTTTTCTTGCTGGCAGGAAAATGCCACCAAAAGCGAAAATGAAAACAGGGCTATTTTGAATTTATTCATGGTTTATTTTATTTCGAAAGTTAAAAATTCTTTAATGCTAAAATTAAAAAAAAGCACCTAAAAGGCGCTTATTTTTCGTTTTGAAATTTTTTAGTGAATGTGTCTTTCTGCTTTGTAAGAACTCCGAACTAAGGGTGAACTTTCCACGTGACGGAAACCTAAGCTTCTCGCGAAATCTCCATATTGCTGGAATTCTTCCGGCGTCACAAATTTTTTCACCGGCAAATGTTTTTTGGTCGGCTGTAAATATTGCCCTATGGTGATGACATCCACATTCGCATTTCTGATGTCTTCGATGGTTTGAAAAACCTCCGCATTTTCTTCACCTAAACCGAGCATCAAGCCGGTTTTTGTTCGGTTTTGTCCGGCAGATTTTAAGTAGGAAAGCACTTCCAGACTTCTCTCATATTTCGCCTGAATGCGCACTTCGCGCGTCAATCTTTTCACGGTTTCCATATTGTGGGAAATTACTTCGGGACGCACTTCCAGCAAACGGTCAATGTGTTTTGTAATTCCCTGAAAATCCGGAATTAAAGTTTCCATCGTAGTTCCAGGTGAAATTCTACGCACAGCGTTCACCGTTTCTGCCCAAAGAATCGAGCCCATATCTTTCAAGTCATCACGGTCAACCGAGGTTAATACCGCGTGCTTGATTTTCATTAATTTAATGGAGCGCGCGACTTTTTCAGGCTCTTCCCAGTTTACATCGAGCGGTTTACCGGTTTTTACGCCACAAAAGCCGCAGCTTCGCGTGCAGATATTTCCTAAAATCATGAAAGTCGCGGTGCCTTCGCCCCAGCATTCGCCCATATTTGGGCAGCTTCCGCTTTGGCAAATGGTGTTGAGTTTATATTTGTCTACCAAAGTGCGGAGTTCGCGGTAATTTTTTCCGGTCGGAAGTTTTACGCGGATCCATTTTGGTTTTTGAGTGGTTGTATCGGTAAGATTTTCAATCATTATTAAAATGTAAAAAGCAAATTTACGAATTAAGAAATTGCCGCCTTCTATTCTTCGAAGGAATTATTTTTCAGCAAAGCGGCGAGCAGTTTTTTGGCGCGCATAATCCTGATTTTGGTGTTCGCAACCGTGATGTTCAGTTCTTCAGAAATTTCTTTAATGCTTTTTTCCTCGAAGAAGCGCAGCTGTATAATATCCTGATAATTAGCATCCAAGCTTTCAATTGAACTTAAAATCTGTTTTTGATCTTCTTCGGAAATCAAGAGTTCTTCCGGCGACAAAGCAAGCTGATTTTTAAAACCTTCAAAATTGTCGGTCGTATCTTCGTTTTCCCGGGATTTTTTGCGCCAATAGTCGATGATGGTGTTTTGTGCGATGGTTAAAATCCAGGTTTTGAACTGGAAATTCGGGTCGTACAAATCGAGTTTTGAAAGCACTTTAGAAAAAACCGAAACCGTAATTTCGTCGGCAACATGTTCATCCTGTACTTTTTTCATCACAAAGCTGAAAACATCTACCCAAAATAAATTGATGAGTTGTGTTTGCGCTTTTTGGTTTTTGTTGGCAGCAAGCGAAATGAGGCTAAAAAGATCTTTGTTTTTCATGCAAAAAGCAAAGATAGCAATTTGTAAAAGGTGCAGGGGCGAATTAATTCGGAATTGGCTTGAAAATTTTATTATAAAATCTTACCTTGCAGGAATATAGCAACACTTTATGAAAACTAAAAAGAAATATAAAAAGCAGGTTTTAAAATCGCTGAAAAAGCTGGCCAAAACGGAATATGATCTTCTGGAAACGATGACGAATCTGATGTTGCTGAAAGAATTTAAAGACAATAAAATCGAGTTTAAAGAAGGCGACACTTTCTCTTTTGAAGACAATATTTTCGATTACAGTGAAGATGAAAACATCCGAAACCTGGCAAAACTTCGGAAAAAAATTATGCTCAGTATGCAGGATTTAGTGGAAAACAGCAATTTTAAAGACAAGGAAATTGAGTTTCTGGCTTAAAAAACAGTAATTAAAGCGGCTTCAAATAAATTTGAAGCCGCTTTTTTTTTGAAAAAAACACGCGTTTAGCAGCTAAAAAATTTCGGGCATTCTGTAGAAATAAGTAATGCTGTAATAGGCGGCCCAACCCGCAAAAAGGATAATGATGATCCAGATCCAGACCGGAATGGTCTGCGGCGTTTCGCTGCCTTCAATCATAAAACTTTTTTGGTTTCCTTTATCGTACGCGTTGATCATCAATGGTAGAACGCCGTCTACAATATCTTTGTCTTTCAAACCTTCCACGCTTACGGACGGTCCGTTTTTCACCGTGAAATGAATTTTCCGGATGCCTTCACGACCCTGGGTTGATTTGCTGATAATTTTAAGAACGTGATCACCATCGGTAAGTTTGGTGGTATCAAAATCGAAAACAATGGGCGTTTCAAGCTCTGCCAAAGGCGTAACTTCGTCATCAAGGAAGAGAAAAACAGAACTTTTATCTTTGGTCATAGCTGCTTTTTTTGATGTTAGTTAAAAATCGAATTTTTGATGTGATCCGCCTCTTTTTCGCCCGGTTTTACCAAATATTTTACCGAAAAAATTAAGGTATATACCGCGATCACTGCAATCACCGCGACGATAATCCAGTCGAACTGACCGCGGGGTCCTACGCCGTGTGTAAAGTCGCGTGTTATCTCAGGTTGCTGCAGTTTGCAGGCGTCACACGCCCAAGCAAAATTAATGGCAAATAAAAAGAAAAGGACCGCAATATTTCTAATGTTTTTCATGATAGATTGATTAAATTATTTCATCTGACTCATTACGGCTTTCACCTGATCAAGCGTTACCGGTTTTGCATTATTTCCCCAGGAGCTTCGTTCATGATTCATAATTGCTGTTACCATTTCCGGTGTAAAGTTGGCATTTTTTCCCACTGCCGGCATTGGGCCGTAACCTGGTCTTCCCGTGTAGCCGGTCATAATGATGTTCACATATACCTCGATATCATCGCCGGTAACAATCGGGCTGCCCTTTAACGGTGGAAAAGCGTTTGGTAAACCTTCGCCGTTGGCCTGGTGACAACTGGCACAGTTTGCGGTAAAAAGTTCGCCACCGTCCGGTAAATCAGCTGCGCCGCCACCACCGCCGGCGGCAGATTTTTTTGCTTCTTTTTTATACAGAAAGTCTGGAGGTTTTACGCCTTCCGGTAACTTGGTCTGCTTCAAACTCTGTAAATACGCCACCAGCTGTAAAGCTTTTGGAGTCGCAACAATCTTCGTAAACTTATTTTTTAAAAATTCTGCAGGCACTTTCACTTCCACATCGCCTTTTTGTAGGTAATCTTTTTCTTCAAAAAGAAAAGCATAGGAAGGCATGATGGATTCTTTTACCACTGCGCGCGGCTGATATAAATGCAGCAAATGCCAGTCTAAACTGGGTTGTCTTTCACCGATTGCGGTTAAATCCGGGCCGGTACGCTCCGATCCCAATAAATTAGGGGTGTTTCGCCAAACATCCATGCGGTGATTTTGCGCATAATCCGCGGGAATACTTGGTCTGCCTCCAAAAACTTTATCCATTTCCACCTCGCGCACCTGCTGGGTATGACAGGCGATACAGCCGTTTTCCACGTACACTGCTTTTCCGGCTTTTTCCATTTTGGTGAGCGGTTTGGCGTCCGGCAGCGGCTTATAAACGGTTTGGTTGGTAATGGCCGGAAGAATCGCGATTTGTAACGTTAGAAACAAAAAGAAAACCAGCGCGGACCAGAAGAGCATTTTATGATTATTATAAAATTCCATTTTTCTCTTTATTTGGTGGGAATATTTTCGGTGTTTTTAAGTTGTCTCTTGGCTTCCAAGATTTCCGCCGGCGTGGTGGGTATTGAAATTTCCTGCCGCTTGCTGATCATTTTGTAAAAATTATACGCAAAGACGAAGTGGGAAATCCACATCATCGTTCCACCGATGGCGCGCCAGAGCCAAAACGGCGCCATCATTTTCACACTTTCGATAAATGGTTTGCTGTCCATCCACATCAGGCCGCGGGCGGTGGAACCGATCATCAGTGACCAGGTGTAGAAAAGTAAACCAATTAAAGCCAGCCAAAAATGAACACCGACCATCAGTTTTGGTGGTTCTTTACCTGTAATTCTTGGTACCAAAGTGTACGTAAATGCCCACAGCATAAAGGTGATGATGCCATACATCGTCAGATGCGAATGCGCAACGGTAAAATCGGTGAAGTGCCAGACAAGGTTGGTAAAACGGAAAGCTTCCACTGTTCCCTGCATGGAGCCGGTAAAGTAGAAGATAATTCCAATCAGGTAAAAAGGCAGTGTATAGCTTGTTTTCAATTGGTACCAGGCGCCATTGAAGGTCAAAAGGAAATTCGCTGTTCCGGCAACCACCGGAATCACCATACCAACACTCGCAACAATAGCCACAGTTTGCATCCACCACGGAATAGCACTGAAAATAAAGTGGTGACTGCCAATTAAAGTGTAAAATAAAATCTGCGTCCAGAAGGCTAAAATTCCTAAACTGTACGAGTAAATAGGCTTATTGAGCTGCTGTGGCAGGAAATAATACATTAAACCTAAAGTCAGAAACATAAACCACATTCCCACGCCCTGGTGCATATAATATCCCTGAATAATTGTTTCCGCAAGGCCATCCTGCCAAAACGGAAGATATCCCACAAGCAAGATCACAATCACAAACATCGTGGCAGAAATGATATACCAGTTGGAAACGTAAATTTCTTTCGTGGTACGCTTCGAGATGGTCATCAGCCAGTTATAAAGTGAAAGTACAATTCCGATGGCGAAAAGCAGCATAAAAGGCCAGATATATTCGCGATACTCGCCGCCACCATTGTTAATACCGGCCATCAGTGAAACAGTTCCGGTAATCACCGCGGCGCTCATAAAAAATAAGGAGTAATAGCCCAGTTTTAAGCTGTGAATACCGGTATTACTTACGCGCGGAATCACATAATATGCAAACCCCACCATCGCAAATGAAGCCCATCCCCAGAAGACCATATTGGTATGAACCGGACGAAGGCGCCCAAAACTGAGCCAGCTTAAATGATCCGCATCCGGGGCCACAAATTTAATTCCGAGATATTCGCCTACCGTTGTGGCAAACAGTAACCAAAAAATAGCAAAACCGAGAAAGTACAAAATGAGCTTTGCAAGTGGCTCTGAAATATATTTTTGTGGAACATAACTTTTTTTGGCGGGAATTACCCGAAGCTCATCTACACTGTTTACATTATTGATGATGCCTTTGGCGTCGGAGGGCGAATTGCTGCCGGACAGTTCATTTTCCGGCACCTGATAAGCTTGCGCTTTTTGGCGTTCCTCATAAATCCGCAGCTCTTCAGGGGAAAGATTTTGAATTTTTTTCTGAAATTCACCCAGTTTGCGCCTCGCTTTCAGCTCTTTATAGGTGCTGTAGGTCTTCACAATGGCGATCAGCAAACCCACGAGAACCGGAAGCAAAATAAGCACCAGGGTAATCTGAATCCCCGATTCACCAAAAATTGAATTATTCATATAGAATTATTAAGCGGTAAAAATGACCTTTATTTCAGTAAAAAAACTAGCGCTTCAGAAAAGTGATTCCGTCGGAAACCTGTTCTGCTAAAGACCTCAGCGAGGTTGATTCCAAAGTTTCGCGCATTTCGTCGCGAATCAGTCTAAATTTAAAGTGCAGCGGGCATGGTTTTTCCACATCGCATTTCCTAAGGCCCAGCGTGCAGTTTTCAAAAATCCCGTCTCCGTCCATCGCTAAAACGATGTTTAGAAGTGAGATTTTTTCTAAATTATCCAAGGCAATCGAAAAACCACCAGTCGGACCTTTAAAAGAAGAAATAATGTCTGTCCGGGTGAGTTTCTGTAAAATTTTCGCCATAAAAGCTGGCGGAGAATCAGTATGTTTAGCAACCTCTATTAAGCTTACTTTTCGGTTTTTGAGTGAATTTTTTGCCACATAGATAGAAGCCCGAATTCCGTATTCGCATGATTTTGAAAACATAAACTTTTTCCTTGTAACAAATGTAGAAAATAATTTAATAAAAGACAACATGGTCCTTTATTATTTTTAAATAAAATTTGAGAAATTATTCGGTGCTAAAGAGGTATAAATTTCGGAAAAAAATTCAGTCATTTTAACTGAATTTTTTGGCAACAGGTAAATCAGAAAAATTTGCCGTTTTAAGCGGTAATTTTTTGACCAGATAAAGTAATTTTCACCAGTTTAAATTTAATCCAAAATCAAAAAAAACCGCCGAAGAACAGGGAATTTTTTTTTAAATAAATATAAATCTGAAAAATTTGCCGTTTTAAGCGGTTATTTTTCGAAAATAAAAAACCACAGAAAATTTCTGTGGTTTAAGTAAATATCTGGTTTAAAACTTACGCTTCGCAACTTGAGCAGGTTACAAAGTTCACCATCAGTTCTTTTGAGACGGAAGAGCTTCGTTGATAATACAGCGATTTTACGCCTTTTTTCCAGGCTTCGATGTAGAGGTAATTTACATCTTTCACCGGCATCGTGGATGGAATCTGCAAATTCAGGGATTGTCCCTGATCGATGTATTGCTGTCTTTGCGCGGCCTGTGAAATAATTTCCATCGGAGAAATTTCGCGGAAGGTTTTGAAAACCGCTTTTTCTTCATCACTCAATTCCGCCAAATTCTGTACAGAACCGTGATTCAGCATAATGGTTCGCCAGGTATCTTCATTATCGATGCCTTTTTCCTGAAGCAAAGTTGCGAGGTATTTATTTTTGCGCATAAAGTTTCCTTTTGCAAGACCCGCCTTATAATAATTGGAGGCAAACGGCTCAATTCCAGGCGAAGTCTGACCTAAAATCGCAGAGCTTGAAGTCGTAGGCGCAATTGCCATCGTTGTGGTATTTCGCAAGCCGTAACCTTTCAATAATTCTGGTTCTCCGTAAATATTTGCCAATTCCTGGGAAGCTAAAATAGACTGTTCCTTAATCTGACGGAAAGCACGCGCGTTGAATTGCGTAGCTTCAAAACTTTCAAACGGAATCATATTTTTCTGCAGGTAAGAATGGTAACCCAAAACGCCCAAACCAAGCGCTCGGTGGCGCAGCGCAAAATTCCGCGCGCCGGTCAGGTAATAATTTCCTTCCGTTTTTTCGATAAATTCCGATAAAACAGCGTCCAAAAAGTAAATCGCCAGTTTCACCGCGTTGGTATCTTTCCACTCGTCGTAGAGCTCCAAATTCATGGAGGAAAGGCAGCAGATAAACGATTCTTCGGCGCTGGATGGCAACATGATTTCCGAACATAAATTGCTCGCGTTCACCGGCATGCCCAGGTCTTTGTAAACCTGTGGTTTGTTGCGGTTCACATTGTCGGTGAAGAAAATGTAAGGCAAACCTTTCTGTGCACGGCTTTCCAGCACGCGTGCCCAGATTCTTCGCTTGTCCATATCACCATCGATCATGTCCTGCATCCAGTAATCCGGAACGCAAATTCCGGTAAAAAGGTTCTGGATCGGACTTCCAATATCTTTAATCGACAAAAATTCTTCAATGTCGCCGTGATCAATGTCGAGATACGCCGCAAAAGCGCCGCGACGCACGCCACCTTGGGAAACCACATCCATGGCGGTGTCGTACAATTTCATGAAAGAAACGGCGCCGGAAGATTTTCCGTTGTCGGTTACAGCCGTTCCACGGTTGCGGAGTTCGCCGAAATAGCCGGACGTTCCGCCACCAATCTTGGTCTGCATGATGACCTCACCGAGTTTGTGTGTAATTCCTTCGATATTATCGGGCACGTGCACATTGAAGCAGGAGATCGGCAAACCTCTTTCTGTTCCCATATTTGCCCAAACAGGCGAGGAAAAGCTGATCCAACCTTTGCGGATCATTTCCTCGAAAGCGGGCTGCAGTTCCGGTTTATACAGTCTTTTTGCGGCTGCAGTAGTAATCCGCAGAATAGCGCCGTCTACGGTTTCGCCTTTCAGCAAATAGCCGCGGTTGAGCATTTGCTCGGACTCTTCATTCAGCCACCAGATTTTCGCTTGTTCTTCCATAATTTTTTTCTGTAAAATGTATGATGTACTAGGTACAATGTATTTAATTTTTGTAATACATGTGAGTATTACCGGCGCGAGCGAAGCGAGCGCCAATTTCCCAATTTTTTGCCGTTTTAGCGGCATATTTTTTCATCTTTTAGAACCTTGAGCAGATTCGCAAAAACATTTTCTACGAGCTTGAAAATATTGGCGCTCGCTTCGCTCGCGCTTTTTTATTACTCAAAAATCTGCTGTTTTAGCGGCTAATTTTTCGCGGTCACCGCGCCCCGACTTGAGTGAAGCTCTTTTTTCTTTTGCAAAAAGGAAAAAAGCGGGAACGGAAGGCGGAAAAGGCGCCCAAATTCATCTAAAACAAATCGTTTTCTGTAATACTTTTGTCGTGTTTCGTGTAATCTACCGGTCTTTTTGCGAAGAAATCGTCCATTGAATTGGCGAAAACCTCTTCTTCAAACCATACCATCGGGCGGTATTGTTCCGGCGAAATATTGTAGCGCGTCGCCATATTGATTTTCTTCAAACTGTCGTCTACACGGAATTTCATAAAGTTCAAAAGGTTTTCTTTGGAAACATTATCAATCTCGCCCATCTCGAAAATCCAGTCCAGGATTTCTTCTTCCACATCGATGGAATGATCGACTAAGGTGTAAATATCTTCGATATCGGAATCCGTCAGTAATTCCGGTTGCTCCTGACGGATTTTATTGATGAGGTAAATGCCGGCATTGGCGTGAATCTGCTCATCAACGGAAGTCCAGGCGATGATGTTGGAAACATTTTTCATGTAACCTTTAAAGCGCGTGAAGGACAAAATAATGGCGAACTGCGAGAAAAGCGAAACATTTTCTATCAAAATGCTGAAAAGCAAAAGCGAGGAAACGTATTCTTTCGGCGTAGTGGAATTGGCATGACGCAAAACGTTGGAAAGAAAATCAATTCTTTTCTTGATGGCCGGAATTTCCACCACCTGACTGAACAAATCGTTATAACCCAAAACTTCGAGCAGGCGCGAATACGCTTCCGAGTGGCGAAATTCACATTCTGCGAAAGTGGCGCCGAGTCCGTTCAATTCCGGTTTAGGCATGTGATTATAAAGATTTCCCCAGAAAGTTTTTACCGAAACTTCAATCTGCGCGATGGCTAAAAGCGCATTTTTAATGGCGTTTTTTTCGTGTGGCTCCAGCTGTGACTGGAAATCCTGTACGTCGGCCGTAAAATCAACTTCTGAGTGTACCCAAAAGGATTTGTTGATGGCCTCAACAAACTGAAGAACCTCGGGATATTCAAATGGTTTATATCCTACTCTCTTTTCAAAAATTCCCATAATTCGTTTATTTTTAATTCGGTTTCTATAAAACCGAACATGGTATCTTGTTAATATTTAATGATTTAATGCAGAAACGCAGCGTAAAAACAGTGCGCTTCGCAGGAACTGCGATCTCTACAAAAATAGAGAATGCAGAGCGATATCGAAAGCTGCAGCGTGACATAAGTGCCCAATTTAGCTGAAAAGTTTTCCACATTCACACAGACAGCGCACTGTTAAAGGCTTTGGATGTGGTGAATAAAAGTTCCGACCAATTCAGGGCTTTTTTTGCTAAACAGCGTTGAGAGGTTTTACGTAATGATAACAGGTTTCGATTAAACACCCGAATTTTTTTGCTACAAAATTGACCAAATTTCGAACAAAAAAAATCCCCAATAAAAATTGGGAATTTAGTTTAAAGCTATTTTTTACAAATATGCTCAAATGGCGGCAAATTTTTATTAGCGTGTTGCCTGCCAGAAGGTCCACTGCGTACCGTTGAAAACAGCAAGCTGCTTGTTTACAGTATCATAAGCCATCATTCCGGCAGCCGGATTTTTAATGTTCAGATGCGGAAGTGCAACTCTTGGTAAAATCATCGCTTTATCCGTGTCCGATAAAACTAGAATACCAGTTGTATCGTCGTTGGTATTGGCGCCAATAATGGTTTTAGCTCTGACGTTTTCGTCTTTATTCTGCTGAATAGAAACATCTACCGCATTGGTTTTTGTAGCCGGACCGGTAAGATCTCTCCAGTTTCCCGCTTCGCGGAATTTCATAATTTTATCAGAAGGATCCATGATGAAAGTTCCATCGGAAATATCCGTCATGCTTGAGGCAGCAACGTAAGGAATAACAATTCCTTTGTTTTGGTGGTCCCCAAACTCCAGTGAAACTGACGCATTTGTAGGAGCTGTTTTTGGCCCTGGCTCAATAATAACTTGTGATAAAGCAAAGGCAGGTATGGCGGTCATCAAAATTGATGTAAGTATTTTGTTCATAATAAATGTGTTTTAAAAGATCAGAGACTATTAATTAGGACATGCAGGAGTGGTGAAACAAGACCAGCCTGTATTTGCCGGATTTGCAAGGTCTACCACGTAAAGCTTCAGACATTTTGCAGTTGTGTCGTAAGCCATCATACCATCTACTGCGTTGCCTGCTGTTGCAATGGCATTCAGCTGAGCAGTCGTCAATCTGTTAATAACAAAACCTTTTGTGTTTGATTCGAGAACCGTGTAAGCACTTTCTCTGACCATCGGCCAGTTGTCGCCATTAACAGCTCCAGCTCTTTTTAGGGAAGTGATTCCGTGAACTGAAGGATGTTTGGTGGTATCCAAGGCCGGATCTTTGAAGCAACCGCTGCAAAGTGGATCGCCTGCCGCTAAAACTTCAACGTTGATAATCTGATCCGCGGATACCTCAAAACCCATTGTGGAAAGATAAGATACCTCAACCTTAAATACATGCGTTCCCGGTGTAGTAAGGGTAACATTTAAATTTGCCGTAGTATCTGTATAAGTAGTTGTTGTGGAACCATTTACAGAGGTCCAGACATAGGTTTTCGGAACTAAAGCATCAGCTGTAGAAATAAAACCGTCGAATGCCGAACTAAGTGTAATCGGCCTATTTGCACATACAGGATTTGGACTTGCACTAAGTGCCGCGTTTAAGGAACCGCCACCACAGCTTAAATCAGAAAATTTATACTCTGGAGAAGAGCTATAACTTGTTGCATATACGTGCTCAGAAGCGCCGTCAACAAAAACAATTTTTTGAAGTGTATTCGTAGGTGAACTTGCAGGCTGCAAAAGATTTTGACCTACTAAACAATTAGTAGGGATATCCTTATATTTAAGCTCAATAGTTGCACCTTTTTTCAATTTTAAGGTTGAATTGGGAGAAAATTTAACAATACCACCTAAAACTATCACATCCTGATTGTTTCCCAAGAGACTTAGCGACGACAAACTTGAAAGTTGAAGCCTGCCATATGTAGCCGTTCCACCGTTAGTTGACGGAATTTGATCTGCTAATACATAAAGGTTTCCGAAATAATAAACTTGGTTTCCTGTTACAGATACAGTTGCACCAGGAGAAATACTAGCACTATAGTTCGCAGGTGTAATTGATGTCGTGCCTTTACCGGGATATTCAGTAATGGTATCCTCCCAAATCGAACCGTTATAAATTTGCCAGATTGCCGGATCCGTCCATGTACCAATCACTGCGGCTTTTGTTCTGAAATCACCAATTTGTGGTGTGGGCGGGGTAATTGTTTGTGCTGAAACGAAGCCAGCCATCGCTAAAAATAGAATCAGTAAAAATTTAAATTTCATAAGTGTGTGTTTTAAAATTAAAGAAGTAGTTTTTCATTTTCATCATTGTATTTTTTGTCATTTGTCCATAAAAAAAATAGTTTAACCTGGTAAATATAATATATATTAGTGAAACAAAAAAAATCAAACCAAGCGTTTAGGCGCTTCCAAAAAATTCTTCCAAATAATTATTCAATAAAATATTTCACTTAAACAAATCAGCCTTCAAAGCTAAAAACCCGCTTAAGCAGAGTATCTTACCAAAATACCTGATTGAAACAGAATAAAAATCTTTTTAACCAAGGTTCCACGATGTAAATTCATCTTAACGATGATTTTTTAAACACCAAATTTCTCCCGCTTAAAAAACTTTTGTTAACTAAATTTCTAAAAATAAAAATTCAAAAAAAATGAGCTTTTAGCAGGTTATTTTTTTCCGTTTTGCTAATGTTATAGCCAACCATTTGTTACGCCCTAATAATGGCAATTTTTCAAAATCACCAAAGATGTCGTCCGCGGAATTTGCCTCACGATTTTTTCCATAAATCCTCGTAACAAATAATGCGCCGTAATGTTGTAACAAAGCAAATAATTTTAACACTTATTATAATAAATAAATCCCGCAAGCCAAATGCTAGTAATTAAGGATCTCAACAAATCGTACGACACCGGCAAAAGCAAACTTCACGTGCTGAAAGGTATCAACCTGATTATCAATGAAGGCGAATTCGTTTCTATTATGGGAAGTTCCGGCTCGGGGAAATCTACCTTGCTGAATATTATTGGGATTTTGGACGAAAAAGATTCCGGAATTTATGAGCTGGATGGCATTCCCATTGAACATCTTAATGAAGTTAAAGCAGCCGAATACCGCAGTAAGTTTTTAGGTTTTATTTTCCAGTCCTTTAATTTAATTGGCTACAAAACCGCGCTGGAAAACGTTGCGCTTCCACTCTACTATCAAAATGTACCGCGGAAAGAACGCAATGCGCGCGCGCTGGAATATCTGGCAAAAGTAGGACTCGCAGACTGGGCTTCGCATTTGCCCAACGAACTTTCCGGCGGGCAGAAACAGCGTGTAGCCATCGCAAGAGCTTTAATTACCAATCCCAAAGTAATTCTTGCCGATGAGCCTACGGGCGCTTTGGATTCCAAAACCACCTATGATATTATGAAACTTCTGCAGGAAATTAACCGCGAAGGAAAAACCGTAATTGTGGTTACGCACGAACCTGATGTCGCCGCCGAAACCAAAAGAAATGTCATCCTGAAAGACGGAATCATCGAAAGTGATGAATTTATCACCCAGAGAGTTTTAGCTTAAAAAAATATCCTGCTGTAAACCCAAATTTTTAAAAAACGTATGTTTGACCTTGACCGCTGGAGAGAAATTTTTGAATCGATTCGCAGTAATGTTTTGCGGACCGTTCTTTCGGGCTTTACAGTCGCCCTGGGTTTATTTATTTTCATCGTGCTTTTCGGCATCGGCAATGGTTTGAAAAACGCTTTTACCGAAGGTTTTGCGCGCGATGCCACCAATCTTATTTCCATTTCAACCGGCAAAACCACCATCGCTTTTGATGGTTTGCAAACCGACCGCCAGGTTGTTCTACAAAATAAAGATTACGATAATATCACCAAAGAAGACCCAAAAAAAATAGAACATGCTTCGGCGCGCTACACCACCAGCATGCTGGTAAAGTATGGCAGAGAAAGCGGTTCTTATCAGGTCAACGGTTCAGATACCGATGAACCTTTTATTGAAAACCGAAAACTTTTAGACGGCAGATTTATTACCGAACGGGATATCGACTTACAGCAAAAAGTGGCGGTGATCGGCAGAATGGTTCAGCGCGATTTAATTAAAAACGGCTCGCCTGTCGGTCAGGATTTGGATTTAAACGGAACCATGTTCAAAGTAATCGGCGTGTTTTCCGATGACGGCGGTGATATGGACGAAAGGATGATCAGCATCCCGATTTCCACCTTGCAGCAGCTGAAAAAAGGTTCCGATACACTCAGCCGCATTTACATCACCTACGAACCCACAATGAAGCCCAAAGATGCCATTGCGTACAGTGATAATCTGGAAAAAAAGCTCAAAAAAGACCTGAAAATTTCTCCCGATGACGAAAATGCACTTCGTGTCAGCAACAATGCACAAAACCTCGAGAAAACCTTTCAGTTCTTGCTGATCATCACTTTGATCGTTGGATTTATCGGCCTCGGAACTCTGCTGGCGGGCATCATCGGCATCAGCAATATCATGGTGTATATCGTAAAAGAAAGAACCAAAGAAATCGGTGTCCGAAAAGCCATTGGAGCAAAACCTTCCGCAATTGTTGCTTTAATTATTCAGGAAAGCGTGGTGATAACAGTGATTTCCGGAATTATTGGCGTGGCGCTGGGCGTTTTGACTTTAGCTTTAATCGGCGACAGTTTAGAAAAATATTTTATCAAAGATCCAAGCGTTGGCTGGGGTTTAATCATCGTTGCTTTTTTCTGTCTGGTCATTGCCGGCCTCATTTCAGGCTTCGTTCCTGCTTTTAAAGCGAGTAAAATCAAACCAATTGAAGCGCTGAGAACAGAATAGAATTAATTAAAAAAATACGCCGCTTAAAGACCATTTTTTTTTAAAAAGTTATAACACCAAATTGCAGCTAAAAACCGAAAAATGAATATCATTTTTAAAATAGATACCTGGCAGGAGATTTATCATTCCCTTCGGAATAATAAACTTCGGACTTTTCTCACCATGATTGGTGTGGGCTGGGGCATGTTTCTGTTCGTGGCGCTTCTAGGCGCTGCAAAAGGTATGGAAAATGGTTTCGATAAAGCATTCGCAGGTTTTGCCACAAACTCCATTTTTCTTTGGGCACAAAACACCACGATTCCTTACGATGGTTTTCCGAAAGGCCGGAAAATGGATTTGCATTTACCGGACATTGATGTTTTAAAGCAAAGAATTCACGATATCGATTATATTTCGCCGCAAACGTCGCGCGGAAATTTTGGCAGCCCGGGGGAACTTTTTTCCCGAAACGGCAAAAATGAAACCTACACCTTAAACGGCGATTTTCCCGTCGGAAATAAGATTTCTGAAAAAAAGCTCATTTTTGGCCGGTATATTAATGATGCCGACATCAACCAAAATAAAAACGTCATCGTCATCGGCGAAGCTATTTATAAAAACTTCTTCGATGCCAAGAAAAATGAAAACCCCATTGGTAAAACTGTTACGGTAAAAGGTTTGTTTTTTAATGTCATCGGCGTTTTCCGCGTACAGCAGCAAGGCGGAAATATGGGCAGCGATGACTCCGCTTACATCCCTTTCACCACTTTTACCAAAATGTATAATAACGGTGACAAAGTAGGTTTTTTCGCGATTGTCGGCAAAGATAACGTGGATTTGAATGTGCTTGAAAACACGGTAAAAGACGAGCTTAAAGCCAAATACCATGTTTCACCGGATGACACCAACGCGTACGGAAGTTTTAATCTCGGTAAACTCTTTGGCAAGCTCACCGGATTTTTAACCGGAATGCAGCTTCTAACCATCGTGGTAGGAACTTTAACCATATTGGCCGGCGTTATCGCCATCTCCAATATTTTGCTCATTACCGTAAAAGAGCGGACAAAAGAAATTGGGATCCGGCGCGCTTTAGGTGCAAAACCCGCAGAAGTGCGCAATCAGATTTTGTTGGAAAGTGTGGTCATCACCATAACTTCCGGCTTACTGGGCTTTATTTTCGGAATTTTCCTGCTGATGATTTTAAACTCGGTCACCGCAGGCCAGGATGAATTCCCTTTCTACAACCCGACTGTAAATTATGGTGAAGTTTTCGCCGCCATGGCGGTGATGGTTTTCCTTGGTTTGGTCATCGGCATGATTCCAGCGCAGCGCGCCGTAAAAATAAAACCTATCGAAGCTTTACGCACAGAATAAATTTAAATAACCATTAGCACCAATTATATGAAGAAGAAATTCACCGCAAAAAAAATAATTTACATCGTTCTCGGCCTTGTACTTTTATTTGCACTTGCAAAAGGGGTTGGATACCTCATCAATTCAAATTCCAAAAAAAGTGAACAGTTTCTTACCAAAAAAGCAGTTGTTCAGGACATGGACGAAAAAGTTTTGGCAACCGGAAAAATTGTTCCGCGCGAGGAAATTGAAATCAAACCAAATATTTCCGGTATTATCGACAAAATTTTGGTAAGTGAAGGTGATAAGGTGGTGGCGGGGCAGCTGGTGGCAACCATCCGTATTGTACCGAGTATTCAGAACGTAAATGCCGCCACGCAGGAAATAAATAATGCCAATCTACAGATCAGCAACGCGCAAATCAACGTGGCACAACAGCAAAAGCAGTTCGCCATGCAACAGCAACTGTATTCACAAGGCGTAATTTCCAAGCAGGAATATATCGCCGCGCAACAGCAACTGCAATCTACGCAACAGGTGCTTCGCAACGCGCAGCAACAAAGACAAACCGCGCAGAAAAACCTTCAGATCGCGAAAACCGGCGCAACTCCGGAATTGGCAGGTTTGGCGACAACACAAATCCGTTCCAAAGCAAACGGAACCGTTTTGGAAGTTCCAGTAAAAGTCGGTAGTCAGGTAATTGAAGCCAATTCCTTTAACGCTGGAAGCACCATTTGCTCCATCGCAGATTTGAATTCCCTTATTTTCCAGGGAACCATCGACGAAGCGCAAGCCGGAAAATTAAAAGAAGGTATGGAAATGAATATCGTCATCGGTGCTTTACAAAACAAAACCTTTCCGGGTCGGGTCACCATGATCGCGCCAAAGGGAAAAGAAGAAGCCGGAACAATAAAATTTCCTATTGAAGGCGATGTTTTCAACAAAACCAATGAATATATCCGCGCTGGTTTTTCCGCTAATGGTGAAATTATCTTGAGCTCCAAGAAAAACGCTTTACTTTTGGATGAATCTTTAATTCAGTATGAAAAAGTTAACGGCCGCGACAATCCTTTTGTGGAAGTGAAACAACCGGATGGGAAATTTAAAAAAGTAAATGTAAAACTCGGTGCCAGCGACGGAATCAATGTTCAGATTCTTTCCGGAATTACGAAAAACGACGAGGTGAAAGTTTGGAATCCTTCGGACAAAGACAAAGAAGCGCTGAAAGAACAGCAGGCAAAATAAATCAGGAAATTCCGGCCAAAACGGTCGGAATTTTTTGTTTTTCCTTCCGCACCAGCAGCATTAAATTCAAAAATAACAGCAGCAAATCCAGCGTAATCCAAATCGCGGTTTTGATGTTGTCTAATTTCAGTGCTTCAATTTTAAGATTTGCAGTGTCCGCAAATTTTGCGCTTTGAACGATGTAATTTTGAACTTCGATGATTTGGTCTTCGTTTTTATTTGGAACAAAATGCTGTGAAAAATAGACGAGTTTTTTCGCGCCCATATAACCGGCGATCCAATATTCATTGGAATCCTGCATGGTAAGATAATCAATTCGGTAAAAATTATTCCGGATTTTTCCAATGTGCTTGGTTTCGTATTTTGCGTCTTCATCGCTCGTATTGTTGATTTTAACCAGATAAAAATCCAGCGGAAACGGCAATTTATTGATGAGTTGAAGCGTGATGGAATTCTCGCGAAACTGATAGGTACTTTTCTGAATAAAAAGATAAATAAAGGCAGCGGCGGTCACCACTACAATCGCGATCCTGTACACTTTTGCCCACAGGGCAAACTGCCCGCTTTTAATAACAGAAAAAAGCAGCGCTAAAGAAAGCGCGAGCGCGAGCAAAAAGAAGAAATAAAACATGGCGTAAAGATAAATAAAATTAGGTTTCAGCCACCGAAAACTTCATTTTTACGGGTTATTCAACATTCCATTCGCGGTAAAACTGCTCCAGAAAACCGAGCATAAAAATATGCCGCTCTTCGGCCATTTTTTTCCCTTTTTCCGTGTTCATTAAATCTTTCAGCAGCAGCAGTTTTTCATAAAAATGATTGATGGTGGTGCCGTTTGATTTTTTATATTCCTCTTTGGTTTGCCCGATCTCCGGCGGAATTTCGGGATGATACATCAGATTATTTTTAAAGCCGCCGAAATTGAAAGTGCGTGCAATGCCAATAGCGCCGATGGCGTCAAGGCGGTCTGCATCCTGAACGATTTGTAATTCGATGGGAAAAATATCCGGCTGTTCGTGCCTATTTTTAAAAGATATATTTTTAATGATGAATAAAACCTGCTCAATAATTTCCTCTGAAACATTTTCACTTTCCAGAAAATCGCGGGAAATTTTCAGCGCGAGTTCTTCATCACCGTCGTGAAATTTCGGATCGGCGATATCGTGCAAAAGCGCAGCAAGCTCTACCACTTCGTGGTTGCAATTTTCCGTTTCTGCTATTTTCTTCGAAAGTTTCCAGACTCTTTCAATGTGAAACCAATCGTGACCGGCTTCGGCGCCGTCTAATTTTTCTTTAACAAAATTGACGGTATTTTGAATCAATTTTTCTGACATAAAGATTTATTTTGAAACTTCTACAAACTGATAAACCTGCTGTGTCTCGGGGTTATAAATAATCGTGCTTTTGTTGGGCAACCTTTTCAGCTTATAAAATTCGATGTTTTTGTCGTTTCTAACGTCTTCCAACCAGCTCATATCAATGGTGTTTGCCGGTAAAAATTTTTCGACAAAAGTTAGTTTATCGATGAAACTTTGTCCATCAATTTTTCGGGCTTTCTTATCGGAATTTTCCTCATTTACCGTTTCCTGACTTTCCAGAAAAGCCAGAAGCGCGTCCCTGTCCGCCTTGTATTTAAAAACAAAAGCTGGTGAACCGTTCGGGAAAGTAACTCTTTTGCCTTTAAACTCGGAAATCATCGACGGATCTCCGGTCGGAAAAACCTCTTTAAAGTCCGCATTTTCTGCGTTTGTCATTGAAGAAAGTGACGAATCTAAAGTTTTCTGCACCGTTTCCTTTACTTTATTTTGCGCAGTTTCATTAATTCTGTCGGTTGTTTGGGTAATTTTTTCACTTATTTTCTCTTCGACTTTCGCGCACGAGATCACAAACGACGCACTGAGTGCCAATAACAAATATTTTTTCATAAATAATTTTAAAATTAATTTTCGCTGAACGAATTCAGCAATTTATCCAAATTCAAACTCCTCGCAGAAGCATCAAAAATTTCGCGGTAAGTGCCGTGTAAAGCCACCAGTTCGCTGTGCGTACCACTTTCTACCATCTTTCCTTTTTTCATGACGTAGATTTTATCAGAATCTAAAATTTGGGACAAAGAGTGCGAGATAATCACGACCGTGCGTCCTTTTTTTATGGCGTCCAGTGAGTTTTTAATCTGCTCTGTCGCAATCGCATCCAGACTTGCCGTGGGTTCATCCAGAAAAATGACCGGCGGATCTTTTAGAAATAAACGCGCAATAGCAATTCTTTGTTGTTGCCCGCCGGAAAGTTGCGTGGCGTCGTGCTGATATTGGTGTGGAAGATCGATGATTTGGTCGTGTAAATACGCTTTTTTCGCCGCCGCTTCAATTTCCTCAAAAGTGGCATTCATATTTCCGTATCGGATGTTGTCTTCAATGCTTCCCTGGAAAATATGGTTTTTTTGAAGCACAAGACCGATATCATCGCGGAGTGCCGTATTTTCAAATTCGTTTAAATCGATGTTGTCGAGCAGAATTTTTCCGGCATCGGGTAGGTAAAATTTACACAAAAGATTAATGACAGTGGACTTTCCCGCGCCGCTTAATCCAACAAGTGCGGTTGTTTTTCCATTTTCGATGGTGAGCGAAACATTGTCCAGCGCTTTGCTTCCGTTCGGATAGGTAAAATCTACGTTTTGAAGCTCAAATTTTCCTTTTAAATCTTTTTCGATCACTGTTCCGTTGGGTTCAGTTTCTTCATCAGCATTTAAAATATCGAAATAACCTTCGGCGTAAATCATGGCGTCATTCATATCATCATAAATGCGGTGCAGCTGGCGAATTGGCGCTGAAACATTATTAAATAAAAGAATATGCAGCATAATGGCACCGATGGTCATCTGCTGGTCCAAAACCAGGTAAACAGTAAGCAGAATAATTAAAACAACGCCGAACTGTTCGATGAAAGTCTTTAATCCATCGTAAATAAAATTGGTGCGGCGCGTAAAAAGCTGGCTTTCCATCAGCTGCATCTGAAGGTCGTATTGTTTTTTACCTTCAAATTTTTCGCGCACGAAACTTTTAATCACCATGATGGAATTGATGAGATTTAACAATCCAGAAGTTTTTTTTTCACGTTGATTGCGAAGCTGGCGCCGCACACCGGAAAGTTTTTTCGCCTGCAAAGAACTGATCGCAAAATAAATCGGTACCACAATCGTGGAAACTAAGCCGACATACATATTTTGCATGTACATAATAATCAGCGCGATAATCGCATTGGAAAATAAGGGCAAAATATCGATGAAAAAATTCTGAACGAGTTTCGTAAGGCTTTCAATTCCGCGGTCAATGCGGATTTGCAGTTTTCCGGATTCGTGGTTTTCATCATTAAAAAATGCCACGCTGTATGTCAGAATTTTATCAATGGCAGTTTGTGCTAAAACAGAACTCGTGCTGATGCGGATTTTTTCACCGTAGAATTTCTGGCCAAACTGGATAAAAATATTCAACAATTCTTTACCCAATAAAATCGCAGAGATAATCACCAGAACATGGATTCCTTCCGACATTGGATTTGGAAGTTGTGTCAGTGCCGTTACTTCATCTACTGTATATTTTAAAACCAATGGATTCACCTGTGCCAGCAAAGCACCGATAAAAGTGAGGAAAAGCGTGCCGTACATCATCACACGATAAGGTTTGATGAAGGGCAGCAGTTGCTGGTAAATATTGTAAAGTGTGATGGTTCGGTTAAAAGGTTTCGGCATAATTTGGGAGAAAATTTAAAAAAGTCGTACGCAACAAAAACCTGACCACCTTCCGGGCGGAAGTTTTTCGGCCTTAAACGGGCATTTTTTTCAAAATTTTAAGACTGGAAAAGGAAGCTGGTTAAATAATGCAGTTCGGCTTTACTGCGCGCCTTTGATTCAGCTTCCGCCTGTTCTAAAGTGTACATCGACGTGATTTCTTTCTTCTGAAAAAGGTATGAATTATTCGCTGTTTTATCGACAACTTCCGTGAAGATATGTTCAATTTCGGAATTCGCCAGCGAAGCAAAACTGATGTCTTCAAAACCATACATCAGGCGCAGATTGTCTGCATCTGCAAATTCATCATCCACAAAACTTTGGAACTGGTTTTTTGAATCGAAATTTCCTGCCCAGATATTATAGACAAATTCGCGCTTTTTCGGTTTGTTTAGAATATCCTGATACACGAAATTTTCGCCTAAATAAGCTTCACGCACCTGCGGATCATTTGCCAAATCGTGTGGAAGACCTTCTTTCAGAATTCTTCCTTCAAACATAATATAGGTTTTATGCGTGATAGCGAGTGTTTGCTGCACATTGTGGTCGGTAATCAGAATTCCGATATTTTTATCGACTAAACTGCGCACAATTTTCTGAATATCTTCCACCGCAATTGGATCGACGCCGGCAAAAGGCTCATCAAGCAAGATAAAATTGGGACTTGTCGCAAGACAGCGCGCGATTTCGGTTCTTCGTCTTTCACCTCCGGAAAGCAGGTCGCCGCGGTTTTTGCGCACGTGTTGCAGGGAAAATTCTTCGATGAGTTCATCGCATTTCATCTGCTGTTCGCGTCGTGAAAGTTTGGTGAGCTGTAAAACACCCAAAATATTATCTTCCACCGAAAGTTTTCGGAAAACGGATGCTTCCTGCGCCAGATATCCAATTCCTTTCTGCGCGCGGCGGTACATGGCATCATTAGTAATTTCCTGATTATCGAGAAAAATACGTCCTGAAGTAGGTTTTACCAGGCCCACAATCATATAGAAACTGGTGGTTTTTCCGGCACCGTTGGGCCCCAGTAATCCTACGATTTCGCCCTGTGCCACTTCCACAGAAACTCCTTTTACCACTTTTTTGGGACCGTATTCTTTAATTAAATTTTCGCCGCGTAGAATCATGCAGCAAATATAACAAAATGAGACAAGATGTGTGAAAATGCTTTTCTGCACTTTAATAATATCAATGAAAATTTTTCATTTGCATGTATTTTCGGCTAAAAAAAATTATCTTCGTTTTTTCATAAATACTGAAAAATTTGAGCCTGAAAGAGAAAGAATTCGCGAAACTTATTAAAGATAATCAAGGTTTGATTATTAAGGTTTCCCGACTTTACACCAATACTCTGGAAGACGAACAGGACCTTTTTCAGGAAATCGTGTTACAACTTTGGCGTTCCTACGACTCATTCAAAGGACAATCCAAAATTTCCACCTGGATGTACCGCGTGGCTCTGAACACCGCTATTACCCTTTTCCGCAAGAAAACCAAATCGCCGCAAACCGATGAATTGCAGGATTACCATCACAGCAATTATGTGGAGGTCGACGACGAAAAGCAGCAGCATATTTCTACACTTTATAAAGTCATTAAAATGCTGCCGAACGTGGAACGCGCAATCATCACCATGTATCTGGACGATTTGCCGTACCGTGATATTGCAGAAAACTTAGGGATTACAGAGGTGAATGCGCGGGTAAAAATGAACCGGCTGAAAAAAACCTTAAAACAACTAATGGAAAAACATGCCTGAATTTGATTTAGATGATTTAAAAAAAACCTGGCAGCAAGAACCTGTTCAGCCCAAATATAATACCAGCGAAATAGAAATGATGCTGAATAAATCTTCGCGCAATTACGTGAAGTATATTCTGTGGATCAGCATTTTGGAATTTTTGCTCATTTTCGGCGCCAATTTATATTACACGTATTTGGGCGAGGAAACTGCAGATTTAACCAAAGTTTTGGGCAAATTAGGTATTGATAATTCCGAAGAATTTAAACATACATTGACGCAAATTTATTTTGTCTTAAAGGTTGTCAGTCTTTCGATGACCGCCGTTTTCATTTACTGTTTCTACCAGAATTACCGGAAAATAAATGTGGAATCGAACCTGAAAAAACTTATCCTGCAAATCATCAGATTCAAGAAGACCGTGCAGCTGTTTATTCTCGCGAATATTATTTTGCTGATTGTATTTTCGCTGATTTTGGGCATTTACATTTTTACGGTGTTTTCCCAGCAAAATATTGAGCTTACCAATGCTACTCTTTTCGGTTTTTTCACCGGCTTATTGGTAACGGTGGGAATAAGCGTAATTTTAATTTGGGTGTACTACCAGGTTGTGTATGGTTTTATTTTAAAACGCCTCGGCAAAAATCTGGATCAGCTCCGAAAAATAGAAGAGGAGAATTAATTAAAATTCCCCTCTTTTTAAGCCTTTTTTTTGGTTTTACCTTTTACAATTCTTTTCGCAAACGCGCTACCGGAATATTCAGTTGTTCGCGGTATTTCGCGATGGTTCGTCTGGCGATATTGTAGCCTTTTTCTTTTAAAAGTCCCACCAAAGCGTCGTCGGTAAGCGGCTTGCGCTTATTTTCGCTGTTGATGACATCCATCAGATGGGTTTTAATTTCCTTGGTAGAAACTTCTTCGCCATCGTCGTTCGTCAGGGAATCGGAAAAGAGACTTTTCAGATAAACAATTCCGTTCGGTGTATCAGCATATTTGCTTTTTACCACACGGGAGATAGTCGAAATATCAAAGCCGGTAATGTCTGCAACGTCTTTCAGAATCATCGGTTTCAAAGATTTGTCATCAGCAGTGATGAAATAATCTTTCTGAAGTTTAACGATGGCCGAAATGGTTTGCAAAAGGGTGTTTTGACGCTGATTAATCGCGTCGATATACCATTTTGCCGCATCGAGTTTTTGTTTGATGAAAAGCGCTGCCTGCTTATGCTCCGGAGATTTTTTATCGTGTGAATAAGTCGTCAAAATATCTTTGTATTCATCGGAAACACGCAGAGAAGGTGCATTCTTACTGTTTAATGACGGAATTACTTCCACACCTTTTGCACCGTTATCTTTTACCGTAATTAAAAAATCAGGAATAATTTCATTATTAATGGTGATGGTCTGCGTATCATAATTTCCGCCAACTCTCGGAGAAAGCTTGGAAATCACTTCCAAAGCATCCTTTAAATCCTCCTCTTCAATGTCGTATTTCTGAATAATCTTGTTGTAATGCTTGTTGGTGAGCGCATCAAACTGATTTCTCAAAATATTTCCGGCTAAACTCACGGCTTTGTCAGCAGAAACTTTTTTCTCGATTTGCAGCAGAAGACATTCCTGCAAATTTCTTGCGCCAACGCCCGGCGGATCGAGCTTTTGAACATAATTTTCAAGAATTTCCTGCACATTTTCTACCGTGGTGAACACACCCTGAGAAAATGCCATATCATCCACCAGTTGCTTCAGTTCGCGCCGCAAATATCCGTCGTTATCCAGGTTACCAATAATATATTCCGCGATAAGCAGGTCTTCATTTTCGATATTTGATAAGCGGATCTGCTCTAAAAGATAATCGTACAGAGACTGTCCTTCGGTTAAAAGCGACTGATTGTCAAACTCTTCATCATCAGCCGAATAATTGCTCGTCGTAGTTTTGTACGCCGGCTCGTCATCGAAAATATAATCGTTCACATCGAAATCAGTATCGATGCTTTCGGTGCCTTCTTCTTCGAAACTTTCTTCGGAAGAAAATTCTTCCTCTTTATTTTCTTCCTGCACTTTTTCCAGCGCCGGATTTTCTTCCAGTTCGCGCTCCAGTTCCTCTTCGAACTCAAGGGTATGGAGCTGTATCAGCTTCATTAACTGAATTTGTTGAGGGGCCAGTTTCTGGCCAAGTCGCATTTGAAGATTTTGCTTTAACATATTAAGATCTCTGTGTTTTTATTTTTTGTGGCGTAAGCCTAAAGCGCGAAAAATTTACTTAAAATTCCGCGTTGTGTGGTGTTCGTGGGAACGGGATTACATCGCGGATGTTGGTCATACCCGTAACAAATAATACCAGCCTTTCCAAGCCCAAACCGAAACCGGCGTGCGGAACCGAACCGAATTTCCTGGTGTCTAAATACCACCAAAGTTCCTCTTCGTCCACATTCATATCTTTCATTTTCGCCTGTAAGATGCTGAGTTTGTCCTCACGCTGCGAACCGCCGATAATTTCACCGATTCCCGGGAATAAAACATCCATTGCAGCGACGGTTTTTCCGTCTTCGTTCAGCTTCATGTAGAAAGCTTTAATTTCCTTCGGATAATCAAAAAGAACAACCGGGCTGTCGAAATGTTTTTCAACCAGATAACGTTCGTGCTCACTTTGCAAATCCGCGCCCCACTCATCAATCGGGAATTGGAATTTGCCTTTTTTATTTTCTTTGGAATTTCTTAGGATATCAATGGCTTCGGTGTAAGAAACGCGTTTGAATCGTTTTTGGATAACATTGGTTAATTTCTCAATCAAACCTTCTGCTGCGCGGTCTTTTTCCGGTTTTTGTTTTTGCTCTTCAGCAAATCTTTTATCTAAAAAGTCCAGGTCATCTTTGCAGTTTTCCAGAACATAGCCGATGACATATTTTAAGAAATCTTCCGCCAAATCGATGTTATCTTCTAAATTATTGAAAGCAACTTCCGGCTCCACCATCCAGAATTCTGCAAGGTGACGCGCTGTGTTGGAATTTTCTGCACGGAAAGTCGGACCGAAAGTGTACACACGGCCAAGGCCCATCATTGCAGTTTCTACGCTTAACTGACCGGAAACGGTAAGATTGGTTTTCTTACCAAAAAAATCCTGAGAAAAATCGATTTCCGAATTTTCATCACGTGGAATTTCATTTAAATCAAAATTGGTTACACCGAACATTTCACCTGCACCTTCTGCATCTGCGCCGGTAATAATCGGTGTGTTCATGTAGAAAAACTGGTTTTGATTAAAGAACTGATGAATGGCAAAACTCACCGAACTGCGCACACGGAAAACCGCACTGAAAAGATTGGTGCGGAAACGCAAATGCGCCTGCTCACGAAGAATTTCCAAAGAATGCTTCTTCGGCTGCAAAATGGTTTTGTCTCTTTCTTCGGTAAAATTATCGCCTAAAATCTGTATTTTTTTCGCAATGATTTCTATGGTTTGTCCGGCGCCCTGGCTTTCCACCACTTCACCTACAATTTTCAGCGAAGCTGCATTGGTAATATTTTTCAGCAGGTTTTCATCGAACTTTTCGAAGTCTACGACAATCTGGAGATTATTAATGGTTGAACCGTCATTCAAAGCAATAAAACGGTTGGAGCGGAACGCCCGAACCCAGCCCTGAATGGTAATATCGTGATGCAACTGTTTTTTATAATTCCCTAATAATTCTTTTATCGTCGTTCTCATTTTTCTGATAATCAGTTTTTTTTAAATGTTTTTTACCGGCTCCTGTGCTTACGCGAGGCATCGGTCTATGCAAACTTACTAAAAATTGGCGTAATTTTTGCTTTATAGCTGTGAATATTTTTAAATAGAATTCCGGTGCTTTCACCGGATTTTTTTGTTCTAAAGTTTTCCGGTTTTCGGCTTAAAAAATTTAGCCTTTAAAATAATCTGAAAAATACCGCCAAAAAAAGGCAAAAAAATTGCCTTTATATATTCTTTAAATTTCGGAAAAATTTGCCAAAAAAGCGGCTAATTTTTTATTCATCTTTTTTCGAAGGCACCAGGAAAACATCCATCAAACCTTCGGGCAAAGACATTTTCAAATATTTTTCTTCGCGGTTCAATTCCAGAATCCAATCTCTGATAATTGGGATTACAACCTGTTTTCCTGCAAGATTCAGCAGAAAATAGTGCTGGCCCGTCTGGTCGTTTACTGACTCAATAATTCCGCAGGACTTTCCGTCTTCTTCACGAATTTCAAAACCTACCACTTCATGGTAATAAAACTTATTTCCCGTAAGTTTCGGCAAGCCCGAAAGCGGCAGATATACATCTTTTCCCACCACCTGATCCACCAATGCTTCGGTGGAATTTTTAAAGGAAATAATCAGCGTTTCATTTTTGCTCCACGCCTGCTTTGCCACGAAAAACGGCACCAGCAAACCATTGATGTCCACAAAAATCGAATCCAATTTGTTGTACATTTCGGGTTGATCTGTATCCAGTTTCAGAAATACATTGCCGTGCAAGCCATGTCTGCGCGTGATTTTACCCAGAAAATAGCAATCTTCTTTTTTCATACTGCAAATATAAATGGTTTTAAAATAACAGAGGCGTCAAAAAACTTTGACGCCTCCATATTTCTATAAGAAAACTAATTAAGCTTTAGCTTCGCCTTCTTCAGTTGCTTCGTCGCTTTCTGTTAACTTTTCAGTTACGTTCGCAATAGTGTCTTTTACGGCATCAATAGCACCGGAAACTACCGCTGCAGCTTCACCTAAAGTTTCAGCAACAGTTTCTACTGCTGTTTTTTCTTCTTCAGCTGGTGCATTTGCAGCCTCTTCAGCAGCTTTTTCTTCTGCCAATTTAGCGTCAGCTTCTGCTTTTGCATCAGCTTCAATTTTCGCAGCAGCGTCTAATCTACCTTGGTTTACTTTAGCTTCAGCTTCCAAAGCAGCTTTTTTAGCTTCTTCTTTCGCTTTGCTCAAACTGTCTTTTTTACCAAGAACCTGTTGTTCTTTACCTGCTAACCATGCAGCAAATTTTTCCTCAGCAGCGGCTTCATCAAAAGCACCTTTCGCTACACCACCTAAAAGGTGTTTTTTGTAAAGCGCACCTTTGTAAGAAAGGATCGCACGTGCAGTATCCGTTGGCTGTGCACCATTGTTTAACCATTTTACAGCAGCATCTACGTTAAGCTCGATGATTGCCGGGTTGGTTACCGGGTTGTAAGTACCGATTTTCTCGATGAATTTACCGTCTCTGGTCGCTCTTGCATCGGCAACTACGATGTGGAAAAAAGGCTTCCCTTTTTTACCGTGTCTTTGTAATCTAATTTTTACTGACATAAAGTTTGAATTTGTGGGAACTCGTCCCGATTATTATAAGGCTGCAAAGATAAACAAATTAATGAAATCCGGCACTTTCAAAATAAATTATTTGCCGCTAAAATGCGCAAATTTTTCAGGAGCCGGGAACCTGCTTTCACTACTCGCTTCCCGCCTTCGCTTTTCCCCACGTGCGGGAGAGCTCAAACACGCCGTTCAATCAGGGCTAGAGATTTTCGTTTCTTCCATTTTTCGTTTATAAAACCAGATTTCAAAACGTAAAAATTTGCCGCTAAAACGAGATATTTTTCAATTTTGCAAAAAATCAATTGCAAACTTAAAACCGGAAAACTTGCTCAAAAACAAGCCAAAAAAAATCGCCACAATTCCAACCTTGTTAAGGTTCAAAACCTTGACAAGGTTTTTTCCACACTTCCCTTCCAGCTTTGGTATACTTTTGCGGTTAAAAAATCCGCTAGAGCACGCTTTTTTCAGCTTTAGCAAAAACAAAAAATTTGCCGCTAAAACAGCAAATTTTTCCACTTTTCCCGCCCAGCTTTTGGAAGGTTTTGCGGTTAATAAATTCCGTTGGACAACTCTTTTCTCCGCTTTTGCAAAAACAAAAATTTGCCGTTAAAACAGCAAATTTTTTATTTTTAAAAGTATTCAGCCCCTAACCTTTCATCCTCCATACTCCATCATCCTTCATCCTTCATCCTTCACATTTTCTCTCTACTGAAAAAACACCATAATCACCGCCACCACAAAACCAATTCCGGCGTAAATCATGCCTCGTCGAAAAGCTTTTGATTTAAAATTGAACATCCAAAAAGAAGAAATCACAAAGAAAAACAGCACAAAACCGAAAACCGTATTCAGCGTCGCATAACGGTGCGTAGACGTAGATTTATGCAGCTGGTTGAATTTTTCCAAAACATATGGCAGCTCCATTTTCGTGTATTTCGCTTCGCCTGTTTTTTGGTTGTAAGTTCCTTGTTCAAAGGTTTTCAAATCTCCGTCGCCGGGCTTGAACTCTACATTTCGCATTTTGATTTCCTTCGCGAGTTCTTTTTCGGTCATGTTGGGTTTCAATACGATTTCGGTTTTATTTTCCTTTTTCAGGAAATTGGTGTCGCGATAAATGAGTAACACGCCGCTGAGTGCGTAAACCGCCATAATTCCCGCCGCGAAATAGCCTAAATAGCGGTGCGTAATCCGCATAAATGATTTGGTGTCTTTAATTGCTGCCATAGTTTTCTGTTTTTTTTGTTTTTTTTATATGGGAAAAAACGGGCAAATACCCGTTAATTTTTTCGTTTTCCTTGATTTAAAAACAGCGGAAAAGTGCTTTCCACTGTTTAATTTTCAGGTTGCAAACTTATGAAAAGTTAGAATTTGTAGTTGAACGTCACGTAAAAATTTCGTGGTGTAATCGGGTTCACCGAATAATTTTCGTGGTAGTTGTAATTCACCGTATCGAAAAGATTTCCCACTTTTCCAAGCACCGAAAATTTCTTCCAGTCGTAACCAACCGATAAAGCTGCGGTTACATAATCGTCAACTTTCAGCAATCTGCTTGCGCCGCCGCGATCATCCAGGGTTTCTTTGGTATCATTCCAGCCTGCAATTCTATCGCCCACGAAATATGCGCTCGCACCGATTTTCAGGCCTTTCACATACTCATTGAAAGTGTAGAAAACGGAAGCATTTGCGGTGGTCGCCGGAGTTCTTACCAATCTTTGGTTTTCTACATAACCAAAATCGGCAGGTGTGTCGAGGTAAACCGAATGGTTGTAGGAAAATCCACCAATCAGGGACAGATTCGCGTACGGATTTCCCGTAATATCCAGCTCCACGCCGCGGCTTCGCATTTTTCCGGCAAATTCTTTAATGCTGGAATCGGAATTCACCGTTCCGTCAGCTTTAAATTCCGCGGTTTGGTAAAAGTTTTTATTTTCAATCTGATAAAGCGACAGGTTAATTGCCACCGCATTATTCCAGAAATTCTTTTTCATGCCCAACTCAAACTGGTCAATTAAAGATGGTTTTAATGAATTGTCCTCGATATCGCGACCGGTATTTGGACTGAAAGAATTGGTGTACGTTGCGAAAAGCGAAAGATTGTCATTCGGCATATAGACCAAACCTGCTTTTGGCGAAAAAGCGCGGTCTACCGTTCCTTCGGAAATCGTAACTGAATTGTTGGCAAAGTTTTTCTTTTCAGAATCTTTGTTTTCCACATAAGACCATCTCAAACCCGCCAAAACTTTAAATTGTTCCGTAAGTTCGATGTAATCCTGCGCATAAATACCAAATCTTTGAGTCGGAATTCTGTTGCGGTCTTTTCTTTCCGAGTCTGGAACAGCACCCGATGCCCAACTTGATGGATCATCCAAGTAAATGGTTCCATCAGCATTGCCGTTGGTCCCGTAAAGTGACTGCGAAAGTTTGAAAGTGTAAGAATCATTGGTTCCGTAATCGCCATCTGTTCCCACCAAAATCTTATGGTTAACATTGCCGGTTTTCACTTCACCATTTAAATTCAGCTGCAAAGAAGTATAATTTTGCTCGCCGTAGGTTTTGTTGATGGGTCTTTTCCAGCTTAATCGGTCATCAGCGTCGTAAACCCACTGAATTCTTTCCGAAGAAAAATAGTCTTTCGTATAATTTTGGTAAGATGCTACAGCATTTAATGTCCAGAAATCATTGAACTGATGGTTAAAGGTAAGTCCGGTTGTTGCCTGCTCTACGATTTGGTTTTGCCAGTCTGTGCCTAAAAAAGCATTTCTCGGCAACAGTTTGTTCATGGAATAAGAACCATCTTTATTGGTGATAGAACCAATACCGAAATCCGGAGTAAATTCATTTTTCAGATAATCTGCTTCCAGCAAAATCTGTGATTTTTCACCGATATTAAAAACAAAAGACGGATTGAAATAATATTTTTGAGACTTCACCACATCGCGGAAACTTTCCGCCGTTTCAAAAGCACCGTTGATGCGGAAAGCAATATTTTGGCTTAAAGGGCCGTAGAAATCAACAGTCGGTTTATAGCTGTTCCAGCTTCCAGCGCTGAAACTTACGCTGCCACCTTTATCAAATTTCGGTTTTTTTGTAATTAAGTTCACCACGCCGCCAGCGCCCACATTTCCATAAAGCATGGCATTTCCGCCTTTCAAAACTTCCACTCTTTCCAAACCGGAAACTTCGGGGAAAACGCCGCTGTTTACACGCGCGCCGTTTTTGAAAATATTATCGTTGCCGAATACAAAACCACGTCCACCAAAGCTGTCCTGAGAATTTCCACGCGACGAAGTAATATAAAGTCCGTTCACGTTTTGCAGCACATCACTCAGCTGTTTTGCCTGCTGCTGCTCAATGACTTCGTGTGTTACGATTGCCACCGGCTGCGGATTTTCCATAATCGTCAAATTCGATTTGGACGAAAGTGGGCGTGCTTTATTTGGATTTCCTGTTTTATGAAGGTTTACATCTTCAATTTGCTGAATTCTGATGGTATCACTGTCAAAATCATATTTCATCTGCCCACTCATGGTGGCAGCAATCAATAACATTCCGAGAGAAATTTTCTGTTTTTTCATGGACGTTTTTATTTAGACTGAATTAAAATAACGCCGCAAAAGTAAGCGATTCCGCTAAAACCCGCAAGTCTATTTTGAATTATTCTAAATAAAGAATCTTGTTTAAATTGCTGAAAATGAAGCTGGTTTTGTTTTTAGCTGATATCTATCAGTTTTTTTTTAGAAAAATATAGCCTAAAAGCAGGAAGAAAATGTTGATGATGAAATACACGATACCGTTCGGCGCACTGGCAGTTCCGAATAAAACCACAGCAATTCCGAGGACCGCAATTACCGCCATTATTTTTTTCATTAATGAATTGCGCGAAAAAAGCTTGCGGTTGAAAAGTTGGAATAAGCCAATAAATAAAGCACCGTTTACCAGGTAAATAAATATGATCGGTATTGCGGAAATGTCAAAATTTTTCGCGGTGAAAAACGAAACCGTATTGGTGATATAATAAATAACGATGTAAACCAGAATGATTAAAGTTCCAAAAATTGCGCTGTTTACCGGCATTTTTGTGCTTTCATTAATCTTGTTCAAATGCAGGAATTTTTTCGATTTCTCTAAGTTCGAAAACTGATACGGCACACGGATCGTCGCAAGCAGCAAACCGTTTGCCGTTCCCAAAACAGAAATGATGATGAAAAGCTGCATCAGTAAAGCGCCGGTATTCGAAGCGATTTTGCGCGCAAACTCTGTGATGTAGGTATCTTTCAGCTGAATAATTTCTTCGCCACTCATCCGGAAAACAATGCCGAGGTAATAAGAAATATAAATCACCATTACCGAAAGCGTTCCTATAATTAAGGCTTTCGGAAGGTTTTTGCTGGAGTTTTTAATCTCGCCGGAAATCTGCGTGGCAATATACCAGCCATCAAAAGCGAAAGAAATCGGGATAAAACCTGCCGCTACCAACAACAAAAAAGATTGATTCTGCACGCCATTCCCCACTTGGGTAAATGTATTTACCTGGCCAACATCGCCTTTCACCAAGCTTAAAATACCGAGCGACGCGATAAAAATAAGTGGTAAAACTTTCAGCACCGTGGTCATTTGCTGAAAAATTCCACTGCTTCGCGGTCGAAAAATATTAATACAAAAAAAGATGACCAAATTCACCAAACCAATCAGCGCGAAATGCAGCGGCGTGGGCGTAAAAGCCAAAAAATCTGCCAGTAAATGCGCAATATAAATCCCGGAAACGGTGAACAGAACTGCGGTTAGCGCGGGATAAAATAAGCTCATGTACATCCAACCGACGTAATACGCCGCTGTATGTCCGAAACGGTAAGTCACGTAACTTAAAATTCCGCCTTCTTTTGGCAAAATTTCCGCATAATTTGCCATCGATATACCGGCAAAGACGACACTGATGCCCACAATGATAAAGCCTAAAAGCCCGGCTAAAACATTGCCCTGCGTGGCAGAAAGTACATCATCAACTTTAAAGAAAATTCCGGACCCGATGACCTGTCCGATGACCATTGAAATGGCGGTGAATAAACCGTATTTGGCTTCCAGTTTTTGGTTGTCGCGCATTATTTTAATCCTGGAGTTCTAACCAACGCATTTCTAAATCCTGCAGTTTTTCGCCGATGGTTTCTAAATCCTTCGAATACACCGCAATCTTTTCGTAATCGGTTTCGTTATTAAGATTTTCCAGGATTTCTGCGCGGCTTTTTTCTAGCTTCGGCATTTCCTTTTCAATTTCTTTCAGCTCTTGCTGTTCTTTAAAGGAAAGTTTTTTTGTCGCAGAAGCTTGAACAGGTTTTACGGCTTCAACTTTTTTCGGAGCTTCCGGCGCTGGCGTTGAAACTTTTTTTGACTGCTCTGAAGCTTTTTTTTCGCGATATTCCGAGAAATTCCCGACAAAATCTTTGATGATTCCGTCGCCTTCGAACGCTAAAACGTGATCCACAATTCGATCCATGAAATACCTATCGTGGGAAACGATAATTAAACTTCCCTGGAACTGCAAAAGGAAATTTTCCAATACCGTCAACGTTGGCAAATCCAGATCATTTGTCGGCTCATCGAAAATTAAAAAATTCGGATTTTGATACAAAACGTACATCAAATGCAGTCGTCTTTTTTCACCGCCGGAAAGCTTGGAAATCGGTGAATATTGGGTTTGGTCATCAAACAAAAAGAGACGTAAAAACTGCGATGCAGAAATGGTTCTGCCATTGGCAAGCGGAAAATTCTCCGAAATATCTTTAATGAAATCGATAACGCGCTGCTCTTCCTTATATTGCAAACCTTTCTGGGAAAAATACCCAAATTTTATAGTTTCACCGGTTTCTATTGAACCGGAATCATAAGGTTCCAGCCCTTGAATAATATTTAAAAGCGTAGATTTCCCGGCACCGTTTTTACCTACAATCCCTACTTTTTCGCCGCGCTGAAACTGGTAAGAAAAATCTTTCAGCAACACTTTATCACCGAAACTTTTTGAAATTTGATGCAGTTCCAAAATCTTTTGGCCCAGCCGTTTCATTTCAAAATCCAATTCAAGTTTTTCTTTTCTGGTATCTGTTTTGGCAATTTTTTCGGTTTCGTAAAAATCGTCCTGGCGCGATTTCGATTTCGTGGTACGCGCTTTTGGCTGGCGGCGCATCCATTCCAACTCCTTTCTATAAAGGTTTTGTGCTTTATCGATGGTGGAATTTAAGTTTTCTTCGCGGATGATTTTGTTTTCCAGATAAGTGCCGTAACTTCCGTTGTGCACGTAAAGATTGTAATCTTCCATTTCCCAAATTTTGTCGCAAACAGCATCCAAAAAATACCGGTCGTGCGTTACGAGAAGCAAAGTTACCATGGCTTTCGAAAGGTAATTTTCCAGCCATTCCACCATATCGACGTCGAGGTGGTTGGTCGGCTCATCCATAATCAGCAAAGTGTGGCGGTGTTGGGCGCGTGTTTCCACCAACAGTTTTGCGAGCGCAACACGTTTAATTTGGCCGCCGGAAAGGGTCTTCATTTTAGAAGTCAGATCGGTGATTTTCAGCTGAGACAAAATCTGGCTCATTTCATTTTCCAAATCCCAGGCTTCGTGAATTTCCATTTCATTCAGCGCTTTATCCATATCGTCCGCATCTTCGGATAACAATGCATGATGATAATTTTTCAACGCCATAATTGGAGCAGAATCCAAAGTCATCATGAATTCCTCCACATTCAGCTCGCCTTCAAAATCAATTTCCTGATCGAATAAAACAACTTGAATATCTTTGTTAATGACCACTGTGCCGGAATCCGCGATTTCTTTGCCCATCAAAATTTTAAGCAAAGTGGATTTTCCGGACCCGTTTTTCGCTACAATGGCAATTTTATCACCTTCGTTGATGTGGAAAGTGATATCGGTGAAAAGTTTTTTAACTCCGAAAGATTTTGTGAGGTTTTCTGCTGAAATATAATTCATTATAAAAGAAAAGAAGGTTTTTTGAAGGTGCAAAAGTACTGAATTTTGGCGGGAAATGCGTTCCCAAAAAATTAGCTGCTTTTGAGGCAAATTTTTAGAAAATATAAATTTTTGAAAACGACCTGAAAAAATATTTCCGCGTTAAACTCTGTTAAATCTGGTGATTATCAGCTTAATGGAATATTTTCTGTTGCTGAAACAGAATTAACATCAAAAAAATTTAAAATGGAAAACGACAAAGTAGTCAGCGAACTGAACGATCTATTGACCAAAAATTACGACGCGGAAAAAGGCTATAAAGAAGCTGCAGAAAAAATTGAGCACCGCGCTTTAAAATCTTATTTTGAAAGTCAGGCGCAAAACAGATACGATTTCGGGCACAAAATCAAAGAATTAATTGGAAAATACGGCGGCACTCCGGACAAAGGAACAAGTTTAGCCGGTGACCTTCACCGCACGTGGATTGCCATCCGAAGCGCTTTTGCAACCGGTGATCAGGCGATTTATGAAGAATGCATCCGTGGTGAAGAAACCTTTTCAGAAGAATATGGCGAAGTATTAAACGACACCAATTTGCCGCAGGACGTGCGCGATATGGTGCGAAAACAAAAAGATTCTGTGGACCGCGCTTTGGTCGCGTTGCGAACAATGGAAGATTTTGCCTCCTGAAATGGCAATTTTTTATGTTTTACAAGCCGCTTTAACTGAAGCGGTTTTTTGTGTGCTATTGAATTTAATTAAAAGCATGATAGACAGCTTAGTCCGCGAATTTGTTTAAATTTGACACACAAAATTAATTTTAAAAATGAAAAAAATATCGCTCATTTTATTGCTGTTTTTCAGCGCCATTACCTTCGGCCAAGGGATGAAATTCGAGGAAAACAAGTCTTTCAAAGAACTTCTGGCTATTGCAAAAAAAGAAAATAAATTGTTGTTCGTGGATGCATTCACAACGTGGTGCGGACCGTGCAAGCTGATGGCAAAGAACGTTTTTCCCGAACCGACGGTGGGCGAATTTTATAATGCGAACTTCATTAATTCTAAAATTGATATGGAAAAAGGTGAAGGCGTCGACATCGCGAAAAAATATAATGTTCGTGCGTACCCAACTTATCTTTTTCTGAATGGTGACGGCGAATTGATTCACCGTGTAACTTCTTATTTTCCCGCGCCGGAATTTATCTTGGTCGGTAAAGATGCCATCGATCCTGCCAAGCAACTGGGCGCGCTGAAAAAACGTTTTGAAGCGGGTGAAAAAAGCCCGGAATTTTTGCTGAATTTCATCAAAGTTTTTGCTTTTTCCGACGCTGAATTAGCTACAAAAGCCGCCGTTATTTATTACAATCAGAAAAAAGAGCCACTTTCAGAAGAAGACATGTCCTACCTTTTCGCTTTAACACCGGATTCTGATTCTCCCCTTTTCCCACAATTTATTGCACGAAAAGATGAATTTTTGAAAATGATGCCGCAGGAAAGATATACGAAATTGCTGCAGAGCTTGGGACAAAGCGCCATTTTTAACAGTGCGTACGACAAAGCCACCAAAACTTTCGACGAGAAAAAATACATCGCAGAAGCCCGAAAAACCATGTCGGAGGAAGAGTTAAAACCACTTTTGATGAAAACCAGAATGAGGGTCGCTTCATTGCAAAAGGATAAAGCAACTTACCAGAAACTTGCGATAGAATATTACGGCGACGGAACTTCGACCGCTTTTACATCAGATGAATTAAATTCTATGGCGTGGAATTTCTTTGAAAACGCAACCGACAAAGCGGCTTTAGAAACGGCTTTAAACTGGGCAAAACAATCGGTTAAATTAAAAGAAAGCTATGCGAATACCGACACTTTGGCAAACCTTTATTTCAAATTAGGACAAAAGGAAAACGCGAAAACCTGGGCAACCAAGTCCATCGAATTAGCGAAAAAAAGCGGCGATGATTTTGCTGATACGCAGGCGTTGCTCGATAAACTCAAATAACATTCGTTTTCGGAATTATTGAAAAAAAGCTGCTTTGAGCAGCTTTTTTTTTAGTCTAAAGTCAGCCTTTTCAGCGACCAGATATTTCCATTATAAACATTTAAATCAACCTTGGTATTGATGCCGTACACGATACCGTTTTCGGTGAATTGCCAAATGCTCCACTCGGCGTCCGGAGAAGGTTGCGGAACATCATTATAATTCGCGAGCCACAGCGGATAATCAACAAATTCGCCCTGCAAGAAATCTTTGTGATAGTGGTAATACGTGTAAATAATGGGTTTTTCACCGTACGCTTCTTCCACGATGCGGCACCAGATCTTCAAATCTTCGATCAGTTTTTTTGTGGATTTTCGGCGCGGAATTTTTTCAATATCCAAAATTGGCGGCAAATCTCCGGATTCAAGTTTCACGTTTTTCAGAAAATTATTGGCCTGCAAAACAGGATCTTCATCGGCACGGTAAAAATGATATGCACCACGAATGAGCTCGTGCTTTTTTGCTAAAGTCCAGAACTCCTCAAAATGTTTATCAGCAGAACGGTTTCCCATCGTGGCGCGTAAAACTACAAATTCTAAAGGAATGGCGCGGTTGCCGATGCTTAAACTGTCCCAGGCAATGTCTTCCTTCCGTTGATAATGCGAAACATCAATACCGAAAGTTTTATCCGCGTAATCACCGATAATTCGGTTGATACGTGCCTCTTCTTTTTCAGAATTTGACAGTTTTTTATGCTCGAATTTATTAAAGTGTAAAGCGTAATAAAATGATATTTTTTCTTTCAGATAAAAACCCGTTCCCAGCAGCGCCAAAACCAAAAATAAAAGCAGAATTTCCCGACGCAAAAGAAAATGCCTCTTGCGTTTTTTATGGATTTTGCGGGTAACTTTTTTATTGATTTTTCGCTGCGCCATGGTTTGCAAAAATAGATTTTTAACATGAAAAAGCCACGAAAAATTCGTGGCTTAAAAGGCATATTTTTTAAAAATTTCTAAGCGCCGTACGGAATCCAGATATTTTTAATTTCTGTGGCGTGTCTTAGGAATTCCTGTCCTTCACCGTGTTTCGGGTTGAGCCAGTTGCGGTATTTTCCGAAATTCACCCACGATCTTTTCATCGACTCGGTAGATAATAATTCGATATTTTTACTTCCTTCCGCGGTTCCGAAATACCAAATTCCTTCTACATTGTAATGTTTCGCCAGTTCATTGGCTAAATCGTCTTTCGGGCCGGTTACAATATTTACCGTTCCGGCAGGAACATCTGAAGTTTCCAGGATTTGATAAAAATCGGTTGCTGAAAACGGATTTTTTTCAGAAGGAACTACCACCACTCTGTTTCCCATCGCAATTGCCGGGATCACCGTAGAAATAAATCCTAAAAGCGGATTTTCTTCCGGGCAGATAATTCCCATCACACCGATGGCTTCAGGCATGGCAAGCGTTATCATTCTTTGAACCGTAGAATGTGCAGCACCGTCGTATTTATCGGCGTAAGCCGCATAAGTGTAAATTCTTTCGATGGATTTTTCCACCTCATCCTGAGCAGATTCCAGAGACTGATTGGTCATTTCCACAATTCTCTCCGCAAATTCTTCCGCCCGAATGGCCAAATTCTCTGCAATATAATAAAGGACTTGTGCTCTCGCGTGACCGGTCATTCCACCCCAGGATTTTTCCGCGTGCGCAGCTTCTACCGCATTTCGGATGTCTTTTCTGTTTCCTTCGGAAACTTCACCGATATATTCACCGAAAGAATTGGTGATTTCTGTGCTGTAACCACCGTCCGGACGTGCCTGTTTTCCACCAATATACATTTTTGTAGTTCGGTCGATGTCCGCTAAAATATTGGCTGCTTTCTGACTGTTTTTTTGCTTTTCAGCTTTTGGTAAAATCGGTGTTGAAGTAAATTCAGCTTCCACTTTTGGTTTCAGATATTCATACAGACCTTCTTTTCCGCCTTCGCGGCCAAAACCGGATTCTCTGTAACCACCAAAACCTGCTGCAGCATCAAACTGATTCGTACAGTTGATCCAAACGCTGCCGGCTTTAATTTTTGGTGCGATGTCTAAAGCTAAATTGATATTTTCTGTCCAAACACTCGCCGCCAAACCGTATTTTGTGTTATTCGCTAACGCCAAAGCTTCGGAGTGCGAACGGAAAGTCATCGCCACCAAAACCGGCCCGAAAATTTCTTCCTGCGCGATTACGGCGCTGGTTGGAACATCGGTGAATAATGTTGGCGGATAAAACAAGCCGTTCTCCGGCAAACCATTTTTCGGTTGATAAATGGTGCAACCTTCTTCCACGCCTTTATTCACCAAATCGGTGATGGTTTTCAGCTGAATTGGATCCACGATGGAACCCATATCAACCGACTTGTCTAAAGGATCGCCGATACGCAAAGTTTCCATGCGCGCGCGCAGTTTTTTGTAGAATTTCTCTGAAACGGATTCCTGAACCAATAAGCGTGAACCAGCACAACAAACCTGTCCCTGATTGAACCAAATTGCATCTACAATTCCTTCGATTGCAGAATCTAAATCTGCATCTTCAAAAACGATAAACGGAGATTTTCCGCCCAATTCGAGCGATATTTTTTTACCGCTTCCGGCAATGTTCGTACGAAGAATTTTCCCGACTTTAGTGGAACCGGTAAAAGCTACTTTCTGAATGTCTTTATGGTTCACCAATGCATTTCCGGCTACTGTTCCGCGGCCGGTGACGATATTAACAACTCCTTTCGGAAGACCAACTTTTTCACAGATTTCAGCAAACAAAAGCGCGGTTAACGACGTGTATTCCGCAGGTTTCAAAACGATGGTATTCCCCATGGCTAAAGCTGGAGCCACTTTCCATGAAAGCATCATCAGAGGAAAATTCCACGGAATGATCTGGCCGATGACGCCAACTTCCTTATAGTCGCTGAATTCCGTATCCATCAATTTAGCCCAACCTGCGTGGTGATAAAAATGGCGTGCAACGATTGGAATATCGATATCTCGGGTTTCGCGGATGGGTTTTCCGTTGTCTAAAGTTTCTAAAACCGCAAACAAACGTGAATTTTTCTGAATCTGACGCGCAATGGCGTATAAATATTTCGCACGCTCGAAGCCGCCAATCGCAACCCATCCTGAAAGTGCGCTGTTGGCTGCCATTACGGCTTTGTCAACATCGGTTTCGTCTGCTTCGGCGATTTTTGCTAAAAATTCTTTGTTGGATGGATTGTTGGAATCCATATATTTTTTGGAATGTGGTTTCACCCACTCGCCACCGATGAAAAGGTCGAATGTTCTGTCGTGATTTTCTAAAAATTCTACCGCAGGAGCAGCAGTTTCCGGAGCGGGACCGTAAATCATGGTGTCGTATATTTCTTTAATTTCCATTATTTTGATATGATAAAGTGGTAATGAGGTGATGTGGTGATGATCCACAAATTTTTCTAATTATTACGTTTTGTAAAAACTAAAAAAATGGTCATTTAGTTCGGAAAAAATAAAATCTCATTTCTTGGTCTTGTTCGTTTATACTACGTTTTGCAAAAGCAAAAAAAATGCTGTTTTAGCCGCGAAAAAATAAAATTTTTAATTTTTAAACTTCTTTTTCCGTTTTACCTCGCGCCCCGACCTGAGTGGAGCTCTCCGCCGCGGCGGAAGCGGGAGTCCTTCGGCAAGCTCAGGATAGACTGCGGGCGGAAAAAGGCGCCCAAAAATTTACGCCATTGGATGACGGAAACTCGCGCTGTAACGGCCGGTGGCATAATGCTCCAACTGTCTTTCGATATCGCCCAGCAGCGAACTTGCGCCAAAACGGAAAAGTTCCGGCGTTAACCAATCATTCCCCAATTCTTCTTTCACTAAAATGAGGTAATCTAAAGCCTGTTTTGCTTTTTGAATTCCGCCCGCCGGTTTGTAGCCGATTTTGAAACCGGTAAGCTCGTAATAATCGCGAATGCAACGAATCATCACTAAACTAACAGCTAAAGTTGCGTTTACAGATTCTTTTCCGGTGGAGGTTTTGATGAAATCTGAACCTGCCATCATCGCCACCCACGAAGCTTTTGCTACTTTCGTGTACGTTGGAATTTCGCCTGTTGCCAAAATGGTTTTCATGTGTGCTTCGCCGCAGGCTTCGCGGCACAGGCGGATTTCGTTATAGAGTTCCTGCCACTTGGATTCTAAAACCAAATCGCGGGAAATTACAATATCGATTTCCGTAGCTCCGGCAGCGACTGATTTTTTAATTTCTGTGAGTTTTTCCTCCAATGAAATTTTTCCCGCCGGGAAACCGGTAGAAACCGCGGCAATCGGAATTGAAGTTCCTTTCAAGGCTTCTTTGGCAAAGGGAATCAAGGTATGGTAAACGCAGACCGCGCCTGTTGTTAGGTTGGCATCCTGCATATTCAAACTTTTTAAAATGTCTTTACGAACAGGATTTTTTGCCTTTTCGCAGAGGCGTAAAACATTTCCGCGTGTATCATCACCCGCCAAAGTGGTAAGATCGATCATTGAAATCGCCTTAAGCAACCAAGCGGCCTGAAATTCTTTTTTTACGCTGCGGCGGCCTGTCAATGTGGAAACGCGTCGTTCGATCGCGCTGCGGTTAATATTGATAGAATCGAAATATTTGGTATTGAAAGGTAAGCCTTCGTTCCTGGCCAAATCATGATTTTTTGCCGTTTGAGCAGCATTTTTTTCTAATGTTTTCTGCATGAGATTTATATTGACTTAGAAAAATTTAAGGGTAAATTATTTAGCAAAATTAACCAATTATCTCCAATAATATAGAACGTCTTTAAATCAAAAAAGTATGCCCGAAAAAAGCATACTTTGTATTAATAAAAAAACTTAATCAAACGCGTAATTGCCGGTTGATACTTTGCTCAAGGGAGATGAAAGTTTCCGTACGCGTAACGCCCTTTAATTTCTGTAGTTTATTTAAAATCTGCATCAAATGGTCGTTATCGCGGCAAAGGACCTTTAGGAATATTGTGTAATTTCCTGTGGTATAGTGTGCTTCCACAACTTCATTGACGTCTTGCAACGCTTTTACCGCATCGTGGTAATGGCTGGGCTGCTCCAGAAATACACCGATATATGAAACGACATTAAAACCGATTTTCCGCGGATTCAAAAAAGAGATTGAATTTTCTATGACGCCGGCCTGCTCCAGCTTTTTTATCCGCTGATGCACCGCTGTGGTGGAAATCCCAACGTTTTTGGAAATGTGTGCAAGCGAAGTTTTGGCATTATCCATCAACATGTAGATGATTTGTTTATCGATGTTATCTAAGTGATATTGGGTACTGACTGCGTTTTTCATGTTTTATATTTTTAGGTACCATAATGGATAATTATTACTAATTATGTTGTGGCAGTAAATGTAATTAAAATAGGAAAATGATCACTAAATCCTCCCAAATATCTTGATCCGGAATAGGTTCTAAAAGGTCTTCCTGAAAATCTCTGATGCCAATTCTGCAATTTTTCGTGGTTAAAAACTTTCGCTTCTTTTAACCTTAAAGGGAAGTTATTCTCCAGAAAATGTCGCGTTAACATCATTTGGTCAAAAAGTAAGCCACTTTTATAATGAAATGTAGAAAATTTTTCGTTTTGGTATAATTGCAGAAAAGGATTTATGAGCAACTTATTATAATCTTTGTCATAAAGAAAATCAACAATCATTTTCTCATCGGGATTTTCGTTAAAATCACCTAAAACCAAAACCGGTTCACCAGACGTTTTCGAAATTTCTTCGATTTTCGCTTTTAAATCGTCAAGTATGTACGCTCTTCTCGATTTGTTCACGTCCTTTTCTCTTTTTGAGGGTAAGTGAAGCACAAAAACGTTTAGCAAAGTATTTTGATATTTTACCTTGCAGAATAGAACATCACGCGTTGTATCAAAATATTCAGAATCTTCCTTTTGAACAGTAAAAAAATACGACAGCGGCTCCGAAGAAATGATTTCAATTTTTTCTTTGTCGTATAAAAGTCCTACATCCACACCGCGCTCATCCATTGAATTATAATGCACAATGCAAAATTTTTCGTTAAACGGCGACAATGCAACCAAATCTTCCAGAGGTTTTCTACCTTGTATTTCCGAAAAACCGATGAGCATAGGAAGCACACCTTCGCGCTCTTCCATCATGTGAAAAACGCCGGCAATTTTGAATAATTTGTTTTGATATTTCTTTTCGTCCCAGTTATACAGGCCGGATGGTGTAGGATCGCGTTTATGTTGGGGCGGCGGATCGGGGGTAAAGAAATTTTCTACATTATAAAAGGAGACAATTTCGGTGTCAGCAAAAGGTAACATCATAAAAATCAGGCGCTAAAAGGGCAAAAAAATCGAAAATAAAAAAAATGGCTTATTCGCCTAAAAGGTCCGGGCGTCTTTCGCGCGTACTGCGCAAAGCTTCCTCGTGCAGCCAGTCTTCAATTTTTTTGGAGTTTCCGCTGAGCAAAATTTCCGGAACTTTCAAACCTTTATATTCCGCAGGTCGGGTGTAAATGGGTGGTGAAAGCAAACCGTCCTGAAAACTGTCGGTCAGCGCAGATTGTTCATCATTTAAAACTCCAGGAAGCAAACGTATCACCGAATCTGCAAGCACACAAGCTGCCAATTCGCCGCCGGTAAGCACAAAATCGCCAATGGAAATTTCTTTGGTGATATGCAGTTCGCGCACGCGCTGATCGATTCCTTTGTAATGACCACACAAAAAAATCAGATTTTTTTGGATGGATAACGTATTTGAAATTCTTTGGTTTAAAGTTTCGCCATCCGGTGTCAGATAAATTACCTCATCGTATTCACGCTGAGATTTAAGTTCAGAGAGGCACGCATCCAAAGGTTCAATCATCATCACCATTCCGGCACCGCCGCCGTAAGGTTCGTCATCAATCTGGCGGTGTTTGCCTAAGCCCCAATCTCTTAAATGATGAAAATGCACTTCCACCAATCCTTTGTCTACAGCGCGTTTCAGGATGGAAGTTTCAAAGGGACTTTGCATCAGCTCCGGCAATACGCTTACAATATCTATTCTCATTGTTCGGTATTGTTCTTTTTGGTTGGAATAATGATGAGTCGCAATGAGGAATCTTTGTTAAAATAGCTCCACATCCAGTTTAAAAATATGGCGACTTTGTTGCGAACACTCAAAATTAACATCAAGTGCAAAAACATCCAGAAATACCAGGCTAAAAGGCCTTGAAATTTAAGATTTGGCAAATCTACAACGGCGCGATGCTTCCCGATCGTTGCCATGCTGCCGCGGTCGATATACTCAAATTCTTCCCATTCTTTGAGGTTTTTTTTCAAAATATTTCGTCCCAGGTTTTTCCCCTGGTTAATGGCCACATTGGCTACTTGTGGATGTGCTGCAGGGTATTTTGGCGTTTCCATATGGGCGATGTCTCCTATTGCAAAAATATTGTCGTAACCTTTCACACGGTTATAGCGGTCGGTTACAAAACGGTTTCTGATGATGTTTTCAGGATTTATGCCGGCAATAATATTTCCAGTAACTCCGGCCGCCCAGATGACGTTATTAGCAGGAATGGTTTTGCCGCTTTCTGTTGAAACGAAATCACCGTTATAATCAGTAACCATTTCGTCGCGCATAAAAATAACACCAAGTTCCTTCAGATATTCATCGGCTTTTTGCTGAGCTTCCTCACTCATCATTCCGAGCGGAGTTTCAGTAGAACTGATGAGAATGATTTTCAAATCGTTGAAATTCATATGCGGATAATCGCGCGGCAGAATATCTTTCTTCATTTCTGCAAAAGCTCCGGCAAGCTCTACACCTGTTGGTCCGCTGCCCACAATAACGATATTCCAGTTTCCGTCATCGGTTCGCCGGCGTTCGCTGATGAGTTTCTCGAAGGTCAGAAGCACATGATTTCTGATAGAAATCGCTTCCTGAGTGGTTTTCATCCCAAAAGTAAGCTTTTCCATCTTTTTGTTTCCGAAATAATTGGTTTTACAGCCGGTGGCAAGCACCAGTTTATCGTAAGTAAATTCGGAATCTGCAGTAATGATTTTATTCTGTTCGGGAATAATCTGCTGTACATCTGCAAGCCGATACTGAATATTATGGGAGCGCTGAAAAATTTTCCGGAAAGGGAAAGAAATATTGCTGGGTTCAATCCGCCCGCACGCAACCTGATAAAATAGCGGCTGAAACATATGGTGGTTCACCTTATCGATGACCATCACTTTTTTTCTTTTATTATTTAAAGTTCTGGCCAACTGCAGTCCCGCAAAGCCACCGCCGACAATTACTATTTTTTCTCGTGCTTCCATTATTACAAAAATAGGAAAATTAACCCCGAAAAACGGCTTTAAATACGATAAAAAAACCTTGAAAAATATTTCCAAGGTTTTAATTTTATTGCTTTACGATTTGCACCACTTTCTGCGTATTGTCGCTTAAAAGGTATCTCATCAGATATTTCCCGGGACGTAAACGGTCCAGCCGGATTTCTTCGGAATTTTTGTTCACCTGAAATTCTGCAACCTGCATTCCTAAAATTGAATAAAAGGTCACCGTTTTTATCTGAACGGAAGTATCGTTGGTTTTCACCATCAAAAAATCACGCGCCGGATTTGGATATACTACCAAAACTCCTTCATCGTTCTTCTGATGTGTCGCCAGGCTTCGGTCAGCAGACTGCGCAAATACTGAATTTGTACCTACTGCTAAAACGCCGATAAACATTACAAAATATAAAAATTTTTTCACCTATTATTTCTTTTTTAACCTAATTATTATACAAAAGTATGAAATTCAGCTTATAAATCTACACATTTTCAGCAAACTATAGTTAAATTTGCAAGCGATAAATCAATTATTATTCCAACCTTATGATAATCAACTCCAGAAACAGAAGACTCCGTACCACTCCCGCTTTGCGCGCTCTTGTTCAGGAAACCGTGCTCACAACAAATGATTTCGTGATGCCCATTTTCGTAATGGAAGGTTCACAGAAACAGGAACCAATTTCAGCAATGCCGGGAATTTTCCGCCGCTCAATTGATCTTACCGTTCAGGAATGCAGCGAACTTTTTTCTTTAGGCATTAAAGGGGTGAATCTCTATATGAAAGTTTCAGAAGATTTAAAGGACAATACCGGAAAAGAAGCCTGGAACAAAAACGGTTTGATGCAAAATACCATTAAAGCCATTAAAGATGCCGTGCCGGAAATGGTCATCATGCCCGATGTGGCGCTGGATCCTTATTCGATGTATGGTCACGACGGAATTATCACCAACGGAAAAATCGATAACGATGCAACCAACGAGGCGCTTGTAAAAATGTCTGTTTCTCTTGCCGAAGCCGGCGCTGATATTATGGCACCCAGCGATATGATGGACGGACGTGTTGCGGCAATCCGCCAGGGACTTGAAGAAAACGGATTTACCGATGTCGGAATTTTAAGCTACGCGGCAAAATACGCGAGTTCATTTTACGGACCTTTCCGCACTGCGCTGGATTCTGCTCCGAAAGAAAATCAGGACATTCCGAAAGATAAAAAAACCTATCAGATGGATTTTCACAATTCGCGCGAAGCTTTAGATGAAGTTTTGAAAGACGTCGCGGAAGGCGCCGATATCATTATGATTAAACCCGGAATGCCGTATCTAGACATCGTTTCAAAAGTGCGCGATATGATCGATTTGCCAATTGCAGTTTATAACGTCAGCGGCGAATATGCCATGTTAAAAGCTGCAGCACAAAACGGCTGGCTGGATAATGACAAAGCAATTATTGAAAGCTTGACCTGCATCAAACGTGCCGGTGCCGATATGATTTTTACTTACGCTGCAAAAGAAGCTGCTATTCTGTTGAACAATTAGAACTGAAACTATAAAAAAATTAGGGCCTAAATGGCCCTAATTTTTGATTTTAACTTAAAAGTTAGAAAAGATTTTCTTCGGCCTCTTCTGGCAAGTTTCCTAAATAAAACAGTCCCAGACATTTTTGATTTTCTTCTAAGGAAAGGAATTCCGAAAGATAGTTAATCATTTTCGGTGTGCTCCAGTAGCAACCGATTCCGTGCGCGGTAGCGGTTAAATACATATTTTGCACGCCCATGGAAACAGAAGCCACTTCTTCCCATTCTGGCACAAGCCCGCTGAAATTAGCACTAATACTTACAATGGCGCTCGCCTGCTCACTTTTCAGCATGATGTCTTTGTATTTCTTTTCCAAAAACTGAGTTTCCGGCGTGATCTCTTTATAAATCGCTGCCATTTTTCTTCCGAGTTCCAATTTTTCTTCACCTTCGAAAACTGTAAAACGCCCAGGCTTCGTGCGCTTGTGACTTGGTGCAAACTTGGCTGAGTTTACAATTTCCTCCAAAACATTTTTTTCGATGTTACCACCACTATAAGATTTTGGGAATATGCTTTTTCGGTTTTCAATGAGGGTTTTCAGAATTTCGGAATTTTTCATGTAAAAAGGGGGAAATTTTTTACCAGATCTGTTCAATTACCTGGCTGATATTATTGAGGACAAATGCATCGCCCGGCTTTTTACCAAACAAGGTTTTCGCCATCGGACTTTCTTCAGAAATCGCGTAAAAGCGGTCGCCTTCGAAAAAGAATTCACCTAACGACACCGAAATATAAAACCGCGCTTTATTGGTGAAAACGATGGAACCTACCTGCACGCGGTCCGTTGGTGTGTTCAGCACTTTTCCAAGATTTCTGCGGAGTAGATTTAAAGACGCCATTTGCTTCTGCATTTGGTAAATTTCTTCCTGAATTTCTTCACGGATGGAATCGTATTTCGGCGTTTTCTTCACTTCGCGGCTCGCCTCCAAAGTGAATTCCATGAAACGCTCCAGCTTCTCGATTTTCTGAATGATTATATTTTGAATGTGACTGCGTACGTCACTTTTTATCAAGGTATTTTTCTGCATACCGCTTCCTTTTCAATTAAAAATAACAATTGTTTCAGTAAAGCTGTTTGCAAATTTAAGACCTAAAATTTTAAAGATTTTGCTAAAGTTCGGACGTCATTTTCTGGCGCAAAGCTTCGTACAAAATAGCGCCGCACGCCACTGAAACGTTGAGCGACTGCGTTTTACCTACAATCGGTAATTTTATTTTCTCATTAGAATGATGTAAAACTTCTTTCGAAATACCGGTTTCTTCGTTCCCCATTACCAACGCGCAAGGTTGCCTAAAATCTACATCGTAAATTAACTTTTGCGCTTTTTCAGTGGCAGAAAAAACCTGTACACCGGATTGCTGTAAAAAATCCACGGCATGCGCCAGATTTTTTTCTTTACAAATTTTAAGGTTATAAATCGCACCTGCTGAAGTTTTGATAGCGTCCGAATTCAATGGTGCACCACCCTTTTCCGGAATAATTACGGCATCCACACCCGCACATTCGGCGGTTCTGCAAATCGCACCAAAATTTCTCACATCAGTCAAACGGTCTAAAATCAGCAAAAAAGGTGTTTTTCCGGCCTCAAAGATTTCAGGCAAAACATTTTCAATAGAGTGAAACGGAACATCAGAAATAAAAGCCACCACACCCTGATGATTTTTCCGGGTAAATCGGTTTAATTTTTCAACCGGAACATAGTTCGGGCGAATTTTATGCTTTGTGAGCAAGGCTTTCAATTCCGCATAAATAGGACCTTGCAAAGCATTTTGCAAAAATACTTTATCTACTGTTTTTCCTGCTTCAATCGCTTCAATGACCGGTCGCAGGCCAAATATAAAATCTTCTTTCATTTATTTTTTCGTTGCTGAAAAGGCATTTTTTTGCTTTTTACTGCGGCAAATTTACGAATCTAAAACTGTTCTCCTATTATCGCGCGTTTTTGCGCCATCACATAGCCCAGATGCTGGCTTTCGTGCATATTGTTAAAAATAATTGCATCCTGAATATTTTTCAGATCCAGGCCAAAACTCGTGGTATAAGGCGTATAATCTGAAAAGAAATCCGCGTCGTAATCTTTAATTAAAATTTTCGATGTTTCCGTCAGCAAATACGCCAAATCATCAACTTCCGATTGTTGAACGTTGAGGTTGGGTAAAGTTCCTTTTTTGTAGGTTTCAATCCAGTATTTATCAATCCGGAAAGGATTTCCGCTCAGATAATAGCACAGCAGCTGCTGCGTAGCTACCACGTGCGCGATGTTCCAGTAAATGTTATTATTAAAACCGTCCGGGATCAGCACCAGATCCCGCTGCGAAGTTTCGCGCAGGATTTCCAGCAGATTCAAGCGAACTTGCCGGTGTGCCTGAAAATGATAATTCATTTTGCCATAATTTTTAGAATCTCAAAAGTAGAGTAATTAACTGAAAATGACAAGACTTTCCGCGCTTTATCGAGGTTGTTACCTTCTATCAAAATCAAATTTATTTGCCGCTAAACGGGCAAATTTTTGGTGAATTCAAAACATTAAAAATTAATGTAAGTCGCTTTGGCAGGGAACATTAACAAACTTTAACGCTTCGTTGGCATTAATTGTGTTGATTGGTGTGCGTAAATATTGGAAATTTACACTTTAAACCGCACACCTCTATGTCAGAACTCACTCAAGCAGAAGATATCAGATTGTTAACAGAAAAAGTAAGAGAACAAAATTACTTTTTTTCGCTTTTAAGGCAGGAAATCAACAAAGCAATTATCGGACAGGAATATATGGTAGATCGCCTTCTAATCGGTCTTCTGGGCAACGGCCACGTTTTGCTTGAAGGTGTTCCGGGACTCGCGAAAACTTTAGCGATTAAAACTTTGTCGGATGCGGTACACGGAAATTTTTCCCGCATTCAGTTTACGCCCGATCTTTTGCCCGCGGATGTAGTGGGAACGATGATTTACAGTATTAAAGACAACGATTTTTCCGTCAAAAAAGGGCCAATTTTTGCGAATTTCGTGTTGGCAGATGAGATTAACCGTGCGCCTTCAAAAGTACAGTCGGCGCTGCTGGAAGCCATGCAGGAAAAGCAGGTTACCATAGGCGATGAAACCATGCCTTTACCAAAACCATTTCTGGTTTTAGCCACGCAAAACCCGATCGATCAGGAAGGAACTTATCTTTTGCCGGAAGCCCAAAGCGACCGGTTTATGCTGAAATGCACCATCACTTATCCGGATTTTGAATCGGAAAGACAAATTATGAAGATGGTTGCAAGTTCTCATCAGCCAGTCATTACTCCAGTTATTTCTTTGGACCATATCACCGAGGCAAAAAAACTGATCAACCAGATTTACCTGGATGAAAAAATAGAAAAATATATTCTCGATATGGTTTTCGCCACGCGTTTTCCGGATAAATACGGTTTGGGAGATTTGAAAAATTATATCAGTTTCGGTGCATCACCGCGGGCTTCCATCAATCTATCGATTGCTGCGAGAGCAATGGCATTTTTGAAAAACCGCGCTTTTGTAATTCCGGAAGATGTGAAAGAAATCGCGAAAGACGTGCTTCGCCACCGTATCGGTTTAAGTTTCGAAGCTGAAGCTGAAGAAATTACTTCCGACCAGATTATTGACAAAATCCTCGGAAAAATTCAGGCACCATAAATTCAATTTTAAAATTGAAAAATCTGCCTTTAAAACGGCAAAAAATTTCAAAAATACTTGCGCTCTTATTGCAATGGAAATTAAAGACATCATCAAGAAAGTAAAACAGATTGAAATTCGGACGAAGAAAAAGTCCGAAGCTACTTTGATGGGTCAGTACCACAGCGCGTTTAAAGGTCAGGGAATGACGTTTTCCGAAGTTCGTCCTTATCAGTTCGGTGACGAAATCCGCCGGATTGACTGGAATAAAACAGCTCGCTTCCGCGAACCTTTCGTGAAAGTAATGGAGGAAGAACGTGAACTCACGATGATGCTTTTGGTGGATATTTCCGCTTCGATGGATTACGGAACGCAAACGCAGCTGAAAAAGGAATTTGTAGCAGAAATTGCGGCAAGCGTGGGTTTTTCAGCCGCCGGCAATAATGATAAAGTGGGTTTAATTTTATACGCCGACAAAGTTTATAAAGTGATTCCGCCCCAGAAAGGTCGCAAACATATTTTGGCAATCATCAGCACTTTACTGAGCGCAGATTATGTGCCCGCTGCAGCAAAACTCGAATCAGCGCTGGAATACATGATGACCATTTTCAAAAAAAGATCTTTAATTTTTCTTTTTTCTGATTTTGAAGATGCTTATGATTTAAAAATGCTCCGTGTAGCAGCCAGAAAACACCAGCTTTTGGGTTTACGAGTTTTCGACTCAAAAGACGTGGAAATTCCGGATGTCGGTTATGCACTTTTTAAAAATGCCGAAACCGGTCAGCAAGTTTGGGCAAATACCTCAAGCGCTCGTTGGCGCTATGAATTTGCCGAAAAACAAAAGCAAAAACTAAATCAGCTCACTGAAGATTTCGAAAGTTCTTCCGCAGCTTTACTCAACATCAATACCGGCGACGATTACGCGAAATCGCTGTACCAATATTTTAGAAAAAGATAGATTTTGAAAAATATACAAATCCTTCTCTTTATTTTTAGCAGTGTTTTTACCTTTTCACAAACACTCAGCTCCAAGCTTGACAAGCAAACGCTGGCTTTGGGCGAACCCGGGATTTTACGCATTCAGATTACCGATTTACAGGCAAAAGACGTGCAGGCCGCACCACAAAACGAGCTGCTTCCTTTCCATTTTGAAGAAATAAAAGACAGCATTGATAAGAAAGCAGATTCTTACGACCGCGTTATTGAATTTGCAGTCTTCGAAGAAGGAAAATTCACCATTCCCGCACTCGATTTTAAAATTGGTGGCAAATTATACCACACCATTCCCTACGAAGTTGAAGTCGTTAACACCGCTCAGAAAGGCGATGTTATTAATGACATCATGAAAAATAAAGAAGTTAGTTTGGATGTCCGTGATTATTGGGAATTATACAAATGGTATATTTTAGGGGCGCTCATTCTTTTGGCTTTGATTTTTGTGATTTACCAGATTGTAAAATATGCGAAACGCCAAAAATCTTCACCTGCAGTGATGACAAACCAAACGCTCAAACAGCTGGACCAGCTGAAGAAAAAAAACTACATCGAAACTGGAAATTATCGCCTTTTCTATGTCGAATTGCTGGACATTTCCCGTAATTTCATTACCAAACAATATAAAATTCCAGCTGATGTTCTTCTTACCGACGATCTCATCGACGTGCTGAAAGTAAACAATGCCATTTCCCCGGAAAACGAAAAAATCGTGGAAGACATTTTTTTACGCGGTGATTTGGTGAAATTTGCAAAAATTTTCCCGGACCAGAAAGATATGCAGGAAGACTTTGACCGTTTACGGAACTTCGTGAAAACTTCAACCAAAGACTTAGAAACCGAGCAACTGCGAAACGGCGTGTAAATAAAAAATTATGACTTTTGATTTCCTGAATTTCGAATTTTACAGCCCGTGGTTTTTACTGCTTTTTGCGGTTTTCATTCCACTTTTTCTGCGGGATTGGCGCAAAAAAGCACCAACAGGAATCACGGTTCCGTCCACAGAAAATATGCAGGAAAACAAGGGAATTTTGTTCGTTTTATTTCTGCTGAAAATTTCGAAGTACATCATTCTTTCTGCGCTGATCATCGCTTTAGCCCGGCCTCGTTCATTCACCATTTCGCAAAATCAGGACGAAAGTCAGGGCATCGACATTATGCTTTCTGTCGACGTTTCGCTAAGTATGTTAGCCAAGGATTTAGAACCGGACCGTTTAACAGCACTTCAGAAAATCGCGAAAAAATTTGTCACGCAACGCCCGGGCGACCGCATTGGGCTTGTAGTTTATTCTGGCGAGGCGTTTACCAAAGTTCCCGTAACTTCGGACCACGCCGTGGTAATTGACGAACTGGACCAGCTGAATCCACTCGAACTTCAGCCCGGAACTGCCATTGGCGAAGGACTTTCGGTTGCCGTTAGTCACCTCAAAGACAGCAAAGCGAAGTCGAAAATCATTATTTTGATGACCGACGGCGTGAATACGATCGAAAATGCAATGCCTACACAAGTCGGCTCGGAACTTGCGCGAAGCAATGACATTAAAGTGTATTCAATAGGAATTGGAACAAACGGTTACGCGCTCATGCCGACACGAACGGATATTTTCGGCGATCTGGTGTTCACCGAAGAAGAGGTGAAAATTGATGAAGCGGTTTTGCGCGAAATTGCACAAACAACGGGCGGAAAATATTTCCGCGCAACGTCCAACCAAAGTTTGGAGGAGGTTTATAACGAAATCAATCAGCTGGAAAAATCCGATTTGAAGATGACCAAACTCTACAATTATCTGGAATATTTCCGCGTTTTCCTTTGGATCGCTTTGGCAACGCTGGTTTTAGACGCGCTGATGCGTTGGGTTTTTTATAAATTTTTAAGCTGAAAGATGATATTTTTTAGGAGCAACAAGGTTTCGCACCTCCCGAAGATATCAACCCGCTTTCCGCTGTATCCCGCCGAGGCGGGGATGCCGCTTCAATCGGGGCTATAAGAAAAATTAACCGCTCTTTCGGTATTTTTTTTAACTTTAACCAAAACCAAAATTCGCCTTTAAAAAGGCATATTTTTTAATTTTAGAAAAATTTGAGAATTCACCCGTTGAGCGGCGTATTTTTCAACTTAAATAAACATCAAAAATTCGCCCTTCAAACGGCTTATTTTTTCATTTTAGAAAAAGCTTTTATTGCGAAATAATTAAATGAACTGGACTTTAGGAAATAACTGGTATTTACTTTTGCTGTTGCTTTTGCCGCTGCTGGGAATCATTATGTTTCAGTATGTAAAGTGGAAAAACCGCCGCAAAGCAGTCTTTGCGGAAGCACGTTTTCAGCAGGAGCTTTTCACTAAAAAATCAGCGTTTTCAAAGTGGTTGCCCATCTTATATCTGCTGGGAACACTTTTCCTTATCATCTCCATCGTAGATGTCTTAAGCGGTTCCGAGGAAGTAAAAAGCAAACAGAAAATGAACAACGTCATTTTTCTGCTCGACGTTTCCAACTCCATGAATGCGCAGGACATCGCGCCAAACCGTTTGGATGAAGCAAAAAACATCATCGTAAACACGATGAACAAAATGACCAACGACAAAGTTGGTATTGTGGTTTTCGCCGGCGATGCTACTTCTATTATGCCTTTAACCACCGATTTTACCGCAGTAGAAACCTATCTCGGCGGCGTGGAAACCAGCATCATCAAAACCCAGGGCACCGATTTTCTGCAGGGCATGCAGCGTGTGGTTGAAAAGTTTAAAAATATTCCGCCCGGCGCACGCAAGGTCATCCTTTTAAGCGACGGTGAAGATAATGAAGGAAATGAAAAATCTGCCGTTAAACTGGCAAGAAATGAAGGAATTTCAGTAATTACAGTCGGCATCGGTTCGGAGGAAGGCGCCCCGATCCCCGAATATGTTTTCGGCCAGCTCATGGGCTATAAAGCAGACATTACCGGGCAAACCGTGATTTCAAAAAGGCAGACTTTAGCCCTAAAAAACATCGCCGAATCCACCGGCGGCACCTATGTGGATGGTAATAATCTGGAAAATGCAACTTCACAAATCATAGACGGTTTGAAAGCTTCCGCAAACTCATCAGAAAGTTTCGTAAAGTCGAATAACGCCATTCATTATTACCAATATTTTTTGGCAGTTTCTATCTTCTTTTTTCTCGTTATCTTTCTTTTTAATCCGCGTGGCGAATTTAATATTTAGGTGAAACACCTTGATTTCTCATTATTTAACCCAAATTTAACAATTCACCTCGTGCACATTAACATATAAAGGAATATTTTTGCATTGATGAATTTAAATTTACTTTTTGCACTCCTTATGTTTACGTTCGGTGCAGCTTTTCTTTCAGCACAGGAAAACTACAACACCTTGGTTTACAAAGGAAATCAGGAATTCGACCAAAAAAATTACGAATCGGCCTCCAGCAAGTATATGGAAGCTGCAAAACTTAATGAAAAAGAATTCACGGCGCATTATAACCTGGGTAACGCTTTGTACAAGCAAAAAAAGTACGAGGAAGCGCAGGCAGAATTTGAAAAAGCAGAAAAATTAGCCACAACTTTACCTGATAAAAGCGCGGCGCTGTACAATCTTGGCAACAGCTATATGCAGCAGGATAACTCCAAAAAAGCTGCTGAACTCTACAAACAATCCCTAAAACAGGATCCTTACAACGAAACCATCCGGAAGAATTATGAAATTGCGATGCTGAAAGAAAAAGAAAAGCAGCAGCAAAAAAATCAGAAAAATCAATCCGGCGGTGGCGGTGGCGACGATCAGAACAAAGATCAAAGCAAAGGAAACGAAAAAGGCGATCAGCCAGAACAACAGCAAGGTGCCGGTCAGCAAGGCAAAGGTGAAGGGGACGGCAAAGATGAAAACAAAGGAAAAGGCGAAAATTCCGGTAAAATGCCGAAAGATTTAGAAGACGCAATCTTGAACCGCGTTGGCAACAAGGAGCGTGAAACCGCCAAAAGAATCCTCAACAAAAACTCCTATTCCATGCCGCAAAGCAATGAGAAGGATTGGTAATGCATAAAAAAATCCCCCACATATTATTTCTTTTTCTCGCGGTACTTGGCTATGGTCAGGTAAAATTGGCGATTTCGGAAGTGAAGGATCTAAAAGTCAATCAGCGTTTTAAGCTGACCGTGCTTTTAGAAATAAGTGGTGAAAATATGGAGCAGGAAACGCCACTTCAGGCGCCCGATCTTTCGAAGTTCGATATTATTGGCAGCGCTTCGGAACGTAATATTATCGAATTGGACCGCCAGCGAGGAACCATCATCGACCAACTTGTTTATCAGTGGGTGTTGGCTCCTAAACAGGCGGGAAAAGTGAAAATTGGCTCTGTCCTGGTAACGGTGAATGGAAAAATTTATAAAACTGAACCTTTCGATGTTACGGTGAAAGATGGTGAACGAAGCCAAGCCGTGGCCGACAATAGCGACACCGACGATCTTTATCTTAACCTGGAAGTTCAGAATAAGGAAGTGTATAAAAATCAGCCGGTAACTGCCGTTTTACGTGCATACAGCCGAAACTTTAATAACTTCCGTAAAGTCGGTAAAATCCATCCGAGTACGCAACAAAACGTAAACATCAAACCGGTTTCCTTTGCAAAATCGGAAATTGAATCGCGTGACGGTGTGGCTTCGCAGGTAATTGGCGTATTTATGATTTTCCCAAAAGAAGCAGGACCGGTAGAAATTAAGCCTATTTCAGCTTCTTTTTCGCCAAAATCTGAACCTGTGACTATTTCTTCAAATCCGGTGAAAATTAAGGTGAAAAAACTTCCCGCCGGCATGCCCGCCACGTACAAAAACGCGGTCGGTAGTTTCGCCGTAGAACTCAGCAGAAAGAACGGCGACCAACTTTTGGAAGTTGATAAACCGGTGAATGTGGTTTTGAAAGTTTCAGGAAAAGGAAATATCGAATCTTTGGTTTTGCCGAAACTGGAACAGTCGCCCGATTACATTTTCTACGAACCGAAGATAACCGTGCAGTCCTCGCCGAAAGAAAAAGGCCTCACCGGTTTTATAAGTTCCGAGTATATAATCGTTCCGAAAAAAACAGGCTTAATTCGGGTAAAATTCGAAGATTTTTCATTTTTCGACCCAGCGCACCAGAACTATACCGATTTAGGTGTGCAACAGCTCGAACTTGATGTTAAAACCCCGCAGCAAATTGCTGAAGCAAAATCTACTTTGGAAAAAGTAAACGATTACACCAATAATGTGCTGGAAACGGTAAATACACCGGTGTTACAAACCAAACATTTAAAGGTTAAAGAAAAAGAAAATATCAACTGGAAAATCGTGGCCGGAAACCTTGCGTTACTGAGCACTTTCGCAATGCTTTTCTTCCTGGTCACCCGAAAAAGCGAAAAGAAAAAACTGAAAAAAACACCTGTTTTAGCGCCAATTTCTTCAATAGCCGAAACAGAAGAGCTGATTCGCAAAAAAATGGTCAATCACCTGGAAGAAAATATCGAATATTTAAAAATTCTGAAAGATCGCAAAGATTATTCAACCTTCTTTTCAACCTACGACGAGTTATTGCGTGAAGCAATGGCGCTGTACAATGTGGGTGACGATAAAGTTTTCAGAAACCAGCTCGAGATCGCCAAAGGCCCATATTTTGCGGAAAAATACCGCACACTATCAGAAAGAATCCAGATGGAAAAATACGCACCGATTCACTCTGATGAAGAAATTCAGCAGCTGTTTGAGTCCATCAAAACAATATTTTCGAACATTAACAAATAATCAATTATTTTTTATATTTTTGCGAAATTAATAAAGCCAGAAAATGTTTGAATTTTTCTCTGTAAAAGAAACACTCACCGCCACCATGATTCTTTTCGCCGTCATAGATATTGTGGGTTCCGTACCCATTATTGTTGGATTGAAAAAGAAATTCGGTAAAATTGAAGCGGAGCGCGCGACCATCGTAGCAGGAATCTTGATGATTGCGTTTCTTTTTATCGGGAATAAAATTTTAAAATTAATCGGGGTTGATGTAAATTCCTTTGCGATTGCGGGTGCTTTTGTTATTTTCATCATCGCGGTGGAAATGATCTTAGGCATTGAAATTCAGAAGAATGCAGAATCGAAATCAGCATCCATCGTTCCCATTGCCTTTCCGCTGATTGCCGGCGCCGGAACGTTAACAACAACTCTTTCACTTCGTGCAGAATATCACGATATCAACATTATTGCGGGCATCATTCTCAACACAATTTTCGTATATTTGGTGCTGAAATCAGCAAACTGGCTCGAAAACAAATTGGGCGACGGTACTTTGCAGGTTTTACAAAAAGTTTTTGGGATAATTTTGCTGGCAATTTCTATCAAGTTATTTACCGCGAATTTCGCCCAGCTTTTTGCAACGTACGTTAAATTTTAATCAGAAAAAATGCAACTTTTTTATAAAATCTTCTTAGCGCTTTTTGTAATTTTCATCGGTTTCAACCTCTACAGAATGGAATGGAATCTTGGTTTCTGGCATGAAGAAAATTCCAAGTTCATCCTTTCAATATCCGCTGCTGTTCTCGGAATTATCGTGATTTACGTACTTCACACGATGAGCCGCTTGGCGCAGAAGAAATAATTACTGCTAAAATTTCATCACATCTTTCACAACACCGTTATTTTGCGTGTGTTGCACAAGTTCCTTGATGATAAATTCCTGAATCAAATCTTCTTTTTCGTCCGCTGGAAAGAGCAAATGGACGTTTGCACCGGCGTCAAGCGTAAAAAACAATGGTAAACCGGTTTTTTTACGGAAATTCCAGATTTTGTTAATCACCTCCAAAGTTCCGGTTTTCATTAAAATAAATGCGGGCTCACTCATCATCATCATCGCGTGAAGGGTGAGCGCTTCATGTTCCACCAAAGTGATGAAACTGTTTATATCCCCCGATTTGAGGATATTTTTCAGTTTTGCAAAATTTTCATGTGCCTCCTGAAAGCGTCTTTCAGCATAAGGATTGGTATTCATCAAACTGTGACCCACACTAGAACTCACCGATTTTTCACCTTCGTGAATAAGCAACACCCAGTCATTAAAACTTCGGAAAATCTCGTGAATTTCGTCGCTCGGATAAGGCACAGCAAAAAGATTCGAACTGCCTTCAACTTCTTTGGTTTCGCCCCAAACCACCAAACCGTTGTACAAACTTCTGCAAGCGCTGCCGCTGCCAAGTCGTGCTAAAAAACTTGCCTTTTTATGGGAAAATTTCGAATCGTTGCAGCCGCAAAAAGTGTCATCCAATCGCATCAGACATTTCGCAATTGCGCCAAAACCAGATGCAGAGCTGGCAATTCCCGAACTGTGCGGAAACGTATTTTCTGTTCTGATGATATATTTCCCTTTCAAAATCCAGGGAAGATATTCTTCAATATTTTTAAAATATTTCTCGATTTTTTCAGCGAATTTCTTTTCTGCAGCTCCGGACAAATAGGTTTCAACCGAGAATTTTTCATCAGCAAAAAACTCCATTTGCGTATTCGTTTTACACATTTTTAAGCTGTAAGAAATGCTCGGGTTTGCGGGAATTTGGTTTTCGTATTTTCCCCAATATTTAATCAAAGCAATATTGGACGGACAACTTTCAGTGACTTTTTGATTGCTGATTTTAAACGATTTATTCCCGGTAAATTCACTCATTTTTTGTGTTTTAAATAATTAATGCGCTGAAGAATTGTACATTTTATCGACTAAATCCGCATATTTCTGCATCACCACATTTCGTTTCACTTTCAAGGTGGGTGTAATTTCGCCTGTCGTAATCTCAAATTCTGCTGGCATTAAGACGAATTTTTTCACTTTCTCAAAACCGGCTAAGCTGTGCTGCATTTCTTCGATTTTTTGGCTGTAAAACTCTTTGATTTTTTCCAGATTCACCACTTCTTTCCAGGTGGTGAAGGGAATATTCATTTTAGAAAGCTGCTCTTTTAGAGCCTCAAAATTTGGAATGATCATCGCGGTTACATACGGTTTTCCTTCCGCAATCACCATCGCCTGGTTGATGTAATTGTTGTTCGAAAGTAAATTTTCAATCGGCTGTGGCGCCACATATTTTCCATTGGAAGTTTTCATTAAATCCTTGATACGGTCGGTAATGTACAGATTCCCGGCTTCGTCAAATTTCCCGGCGTCACCTGTTCGGAACCAGCCGTCTTCGGTAAAGACTTCTGACGTTTCCTGCGGTTTTTTGTAATATCCTTTCATTATACCGCTTCCTTTTGCCAAAATTTCACTGTTTTCGCCGATTTTTATTTCGGTGTCGCCAAGCGGAATTCCCACGGAACCGTGCACGTAATTCTGAAAAGGAAAAGCAGTGAGCGTTGCAGTGGTTTCGGTCAAGCCATAGCCCACCGTAACGTGAATACCAATCGCGTCGAAAAACCACGTAACTTCCGGGGAAACTGCGGCACCACCGCAAGGCATAAACCAAAGGTTGCCGCCCATTTTGTTTTTGATTTTGTTAAAAACCAACATGCCGGCGACCGAGTTTTTTATTTTGAGCGAAAACGGAACAGCTTGATTCAACCTTTTCTTTTCCGCAACAGCACTTCCGGTTTCCATCGCCCAGCTGAAAAATTTCTTTTTTGTTGCCGGTCCAGAATTTACCATTTCATTTACACCCGCGTAGATTTTCTGATAAAATCTTGGCACCGCACACATCATCGTAGGTTTTATTTCCGATAAAGCGCTGGCGATCAGCTTGGTATTTTCCAGGAAATACACTTTTGCGCCGCCCGACAAAGCAAGGATAGTCCAGCTGCGTTCGAAAATATGGGTGAGCGGCAAAAATGCCAGCGAAGTTTCTTTTTCGAAATTTTTAAACTTAAAAAAATCAAAATGTGCCTGCACACACTGCAGAAAATTTCCATGCGTAATCATGACGCCTTTCGGGACGCCGGTGGTACCGGAAGTGTAAATGATCGTCGCTAAATCATCATTTTCTTTCGGAACAATTTCTAGCTCGTCAGAAGCAGATTTAATGAAATCTTCCAAATATTGCGAAGCCTCTTTTTTAATCCAGATGGATTTTTTCGCCACAATTATTTGCTGCAAAAACACCGAATTTTTTAAAATTTCCAATGCCGCATCGTACTGCTCCTGATTTCCGACCAAAATCATCCTACACTCCGATTCATCTAAAATATACTGCGCCTGCTCCTGGTTATTAGTGGAATAAATGGGAACGGTTATGGCGCCAAGCGATAAAATGGCGAGGTCAAAAGTGATCCATTCTGCGGAATTATCGGAATAAATAGCCACGCGGTCACCCTCGGAAATTCCGGCGGCGCGTAAAGCATTTGCGGTTTTGAAAACCGAACGGCGAAAAACAGTCCAGGAAATTTCGGTCCACTTTTCTTTTTTCTTAAACCCAATTGCGGCTTTGGTGGGATATTTTTCGGTATTTGTATTTAAAAATTGGGCAATATTCATAATGACGGGTGATCTGACAGACAATTTTTCAGGTGAAAATCAAGGCTTTCAAAAACAGGAATAAATTCGTAATCCAGTTCTTGCCTGATTTTTTGGTTGGAAATGAGGTGATGTGAAGTTACGGTTTCTAAATTCACTTTGTTCAGCATGCGCAGTTTTGGGAAAAGCCAACCCAGAATGATGTTCAGAAAATAGCCGATTTTCAGCACAAAATCCGGTAAAAGCTTTGCTTTGGGCTTGCCGAGTTCTTCACGGACAAAATTGGAAACCGCTAAAAGTCGTTCTGTGCCCGAGATTACAATAAATCTTTCGTTGAAAACCTCGTTTTCCATCAGATTTACCGCAATTTTTGCTACATCGCGGACATCGACGTAGGCTGAACTTCCGCTCATCGCGTAAGGATATTTCGCCAAGGCGCTGAACATTTCACCACTGCTCGCTTCCCAGTTTCCGCTGCCGATAATGACGCCGGGATTGATAATGACGGTATTTAAACCTTCCGCCGACGCGCGCCAAACTTCCATTTCCGAAAAATGTTTGGAACGTGCGTAAGGAGAATGGTCAACTTTCGGATTGTAATTGGAATCTTCTGTTACTTCACCTTTTTCGTTAACGCCGTCTAAAACCGCGGTGGAACTTACAAAACATAATTTTTCTACCTCGGAAGATTCAATGGCGAAAAGCAAATTCCGCGTACCAGCGATATTGGTATGATACATTGCGCGGCGATCTTTCGGATGAAAACTGACTCTGGCAGCGCAGTGATAAACTTCGGTAATACCGATGAGCGCTGATTTCAGCGAAAAAATATCTTCAAAATCTACATCAAGCCATTCGATTTTTTGAAACCACTCGGATGGATTTTCGGTGTAAAAACGGTATGATTTTTCAACTTCCTGTAAATCACTGGTCGGGCGTTTGGTAGCGCGCACATTTTTACCGCGCTTCAGCAATTCTAAAACGATTACGCGGCCGAGAATTCCTGTTGCGCCAGTGACTAAAACCATAATTAATTAAAAACTTTAAAATGAAAAAATTTAGGCTTTTAGCAGGAAATTTTTCACAACTTCATTAAAGTCCGCCGGATTTTCCGCCTGTACCCAATGTCCTGCATTTTTAATGGTTACCACGCTGGAATTAGGAAATTGCTGTTTGATTTGAAATTCGTCTTGCGGCAAAATATAATGTGATTTTTCACCGGCAATAAATAAAGTTTCGCCGCTGTAAACACCAAATTTTATAGCATTCGAAACAAACTCTTCATATTTTTCAGACAGGGTTTTGAGATTGAAACGCCAGTCGAGTTTTTTATCATCGGTCCAGTAGAGATTTTTCGTCAGGAATAAAATCACCGATTTTTCCGGGATGAATTGGGCAAGCACCTCTTCCACCTGCTGACGCGAAGTCGCAGTAGAAAAATCTACACTTTCCAGAGCTTTTAAAATGCCCTGATGATGCGGCGGATACGCTTTTGGAGAAATATCTACCACGATTAATTTATTGACTTTTATCGGATATTTGATGGCAAACTGCATGACGGCTTTTCCGCCCAGCGAATGACCCAAAAGGTTAATTTTTTCCAGGCCGTGGAATTCCATATAATGCAGAATGTCGTGTGCCAGGTCGTCGTGCGACATTTCCTGCGAGTGAAAACTTTTTCCATGATTTCGTAAATCCAGCAGATGAACTGGGAAAAACTCGCCCATTTCTTTGCCAAAACTTCCCCAGTTATCCAGCATTCCGAACAAACCGTGAAAAACCAGAAGCGGAATTCCGGCTTTTTCCGGTCCATAAATTTTTGAGTGTAGAATTTCCATGAAAATTTTTAAAGTTCAAAATTACATTAATTATGATTTTTCGTGCCAAAAAAATATCGGCTTAAAACGAGGTTTTTTTTCGTTTTACCAACGTGCAAGTCTTTTCAGATAAGCCTGAACGGTATTTTCCAGTCCCATATAAAGCGCTTCTGAAATTAGCGCGTGCCCGATGGAAACTTCCAATAAATTCGGCACTTTTTCGGCAAAATATTTCAAATTTTCCAAGCTTAAATCATGACCGGCATTAATTCCCAGTCCGAGTTTTTCAGCTTCCAGAGCGGTTTCCACATAAGGTTCAATCGCGTTTTCTTTGTCGGTGCTGTAATTTTTGGCGTAAGCTTCGGTGTACAATTCAATACGATCAGTTCCTGTTTGCGCGGCAAACTTCACCATTTCCGGATTTGGATCCAGGAAAACTGAAGTTCTGATGCCCGCATTTTTAAATTCTGAAATCACATTTTTCAAAAAACCCAAATGTTTTTCGCAATCCCAACCGGCGTTCGACGTAATTGCATCATCACCATCGGGAACCAAAGTCACCTGTTCTGGTTTAATTTCCAAAACCATATCGATGAAGGGGCGGTGCGGATTTCCTTCAATATTGAATTCCGTGTGCACTAACGGTTTCAAGTCATACACGTCTTTTCGCGTGATATGGCGCTGATCCGGTCGCGGATGAATGGTAATTCCCTGCGCGCCAAAATCCTGAAGTTTGATTGCAGCTTCGGTTACACTGGGCAAATCGCCGCCGCGCGCATTTCGCAAAGTTGCTATTTTATTGATATTTACACTGAGTTTTGTCATTGCTTAAATTTTTGTGAACTGCATAATTTCCAGATCAAATTCTTTCGAAGCCACCATCAAATGGTCGAAAATATCCGCCATGATGGTTTCATACGTCTGCCAGGCGGAATCGTTGGTGAAACAGTAAATTTCCAGCGGCATGCCCTGCGGCGTGTTTTCAAGCTGGCGAACCATCAAAGTTCCGCTTTGGTCCACGCCTTTATTGTTTTTCAGATAATTTAAAGCGTAAACGCGGAAAACCCCGATATTGGTAAGTTGCCGACCGTTGATGAGCAAATCAGCATTTTCAAGGGGATTCCTTTCTTTACTGATTTCTGCCGTCATTTCTTCCAGATAGTCTTTAATCAAATTGATTTTAGACAGTCGCGCTAAGGTTTCTTTATCTAAAAATTTAAAAGATTTTATATTGAAACTGATGGAGCGTTTTATTCGTCGCGTGTTGCTTTCCGACATCACCTGAAGGTTTTTAATCTCGGTGGTCAGAAAATCGTAGGTCGGAATGGTAGAAATGGTTTTATCAAAATTCTCGATTTTGGTGGTCAAAAGATTGAGATCCTTGATGGTTCCTTCCAAATTGTATTTTGGAATACCGATCCAGTCCCCGACCTTCATATTTTTTGAAGTTGCGACGTGAATTCCGGTGACAAAACCCAAAATCGTGTCGCGGAAGACCAAAACCAAAACCGCCGTAATCGCTCCCAAACTTCCGACAATTGCGCCACCACTGATGCCGAACATCACGCTGATCGCGATAACCGAACACACGAAAATCCCGAAAATATTGATGGTTTGCGAGACCGCATTCAAAGCGATAATCTTGTAGTAATCTTTCTTTAAAATAAAATAATTTCTGGTCGCCGTTACACCACGCAGCAAAAGTTGCGCAATGACGATGACGATTAGTAGACCGATGAGTCGTTCCAGAAAAATATGACTTTTCGGATGACGGTAAAAAATGGAAAACAGCGCGTAACTTCCGAATAGCAAAGCGCCGATGTGCGCAATGGAATTGGTGATTTTCGCGGAATAAATGGACTTTAAAACCGGATATTTTTCTTTATCGAAAAACAGTTTGAAAATGGTGTTGATGATGAATTTAATCACAAAATCCACCACATAAATGATGGCGATAAAAAAGAGAAATTTCAGGAAAATCTGCGAAAGCAAAACGAAGGTGTCAGGCACATTTTCTTTCACAAAAAAATGAATATAGTCGCTTATATTCTGCAAAAAATCTTTAGTGTCGGCGAGTTCTTTGTTCATCGGAGCAAAAATAAGAAATCCGTTTGTCTTTCCCCGATTTATAAGTACATTTAACAAAATTTAGTAACGATGGATGCTGCTTTAATCACGCTTGTGAGTATTATTTTACTGGTTCTTGGAATAATCGGAACTTTTTTGCCGGTTTTGCCCGGACTTTTTTTAAGTCTTTGCGGGCTGCTGATTTATAAATTCGGAACCGACGCACCCATTTCTATGATTTACATTTGGATTTTTGTGGTACTCACGGTGCTTTCCGCGGTCTTGAATTACGTGATTCCCGCGCGCACGAATCGGAAATATGGCGGAACGCGTTGGGGCAGCGTGGGTTCTGTGGTGGGAACTTTGGTCGGAATGTTTTTTATTCCCATTCCGTTTGGTTTTTTAATTGGAATGTTTCTAGGTGTTTTCATCGGTGAACTTCTGCACGATTCCACGGACAAGAAAAAGGCCTTTAACAGCACGAAAGGCGCACTGATCGGATTCATTTATGGCACCGGTTTTAATTTCATCGTCGGTGTGGCAATGCTTTTGGTTGTCATTATTGATATTTACAAAAATTAAAAAATGTTCCTCAAAATTGCCTTTGGTTTAATGACGCTTTTGTCGGCTGAAACCTGTGAAAAGCAAACCAAAACCACTTCGGAAAATCAAGAAAATCTGCCCGAAAAGGAGCAAATAATTGATTCTGCCCATTTTGAAAATTCTGAAAAAAATACCGAAACAGCGGAGGATTTTTCTGAAGTAGTGAAAGATTCCACATTTATTTATTTGAAGGAAGGTGAAAATAAATTTTTCAAAGTGTTTGAAATGAATATCACCTTTAAAAAAATGCTGGAAGACAGCCGCTGCCCGAAAGATGTGAAATGCATTTGGACCGGAAATGCAAAAGCCGAAATTGAAGTTACGGGAACGTATACACGTCACATGACTTTTGAACTGAGCACTCTGAATGATGAAAAAAAACGCTTTTGTAAGTCAAAGGAATTTAACGGCTATTTAATTACTCTGGTTGATGTTTCACCAGAAACAACTTCCGCAAAAGGCTTTTCAGCTTTAAAAGGAAATTACGAAATTAAACTTCAAATTGAGAAAATTCGGCCTAAATAGGGCAAATTTTTTAGAAATATATTACCAGGAAATAGGCTTAATATTTTTCGATTTTAGATAATTATTGACCTTCGAAAAAGGTTTGCTGCCGTAAAAACCACGGTGTACCGAAAACGGCGAAGGATGCGCAGACTTGATGATAAAATGTTTGGAGAAATCGATAAGTTCCTCTTTTTTCTGTGCAAAAGCGCCCCACAAAACGAAAACCACATTTTCTTTTTCTTCCGAAATTTCTTTAATGATGAAATTGGTGAATCTGTCCCAACCTATATCCTTGTGAGAATTTGGTGAATGTGCCCGGACCGTAAGCGAAGAATTTAAAAGCAGAACGCCCTGCTTTGCCCAGTCTTCCAAATCTTTTTTCTGTCTTTCAATTCCTAAGTCCGACTTCAATTCCGTAAAAATATTTTTCAGCGATGGCGGCGCGGCAACTTCTTCGGAAACGGAAAAACTCAAGCCATTTGCCTGATTATCATTATGGTACGGATCCTGGCCAATAATCACCACTTTCACTTCATCGAAAGGCGTTAATTCCAACGCACGGAAAATCTGGCCTTTAGGCGGAAAAACGGTGGCAGAACTATATTCTGATTTTACCTTATTCCAAAGGTTTTCGAAATATTCCGAATTTTTTATCGGGGCAAGAATTTCGGTCCAGGTCATCTTCAGTGGTGTTTTTATGAATATTCCTTTTAAGAAAAATTTCGGCGGCAAACGCAAAATACAAAATTAGTCAAATTGAAAATATCTCGTTAAATTTGCGTGTGCATATACAAAATGATGATTTAGACGAACTTGAATTTCCGGAACTTTTAGCGGAAATTTCGTCGTTTGCTTACTCGCAAAAAATTGCGGAAAAAATTGAGTCTATCCGACCTTTCGGAATTGATGAAGCCGAGATTTCCTTAAAAAAAGTTGCAGAATACCTTTCGAGTTTCGAAAGTGGCAACGCGGTGCCCTTCAATGAGTATGAGGATATTGAAGCGGAGCTGAAGTTGATGGTTATCGAAAATTTTCGCCTCGAAAACACCGGTTTTTTAAAAATTAAAAGTCTGACTGAGCAAATCGCCAGACTTCAGAAATTCTTCCCAAATTATGACCATCTTTTTCACCACCTCATCAACGATGTAAAAGATTTAGATTACCGCAAGGAAATTGTAGAAAAAATCGATAAGGTTTTCAACCGTTTTGGCGAAGTGAAAAGCGATTCGTCGCCGCTGCTGAAAACTTTAAGAACCGAAATTTCGCATGCGCGCAAAGCCATTCAGGAAAATTTTAACCGTGCACTTACGGCGCTTTCTTCCACCGATTTTCTGGATGACATCCGTGAAAGCATTATTGATGACCAGCGGGTTTTGGCGGTAAAATCAGGTTATAAGAAAAGAGTTCCCGGGCGCGTTTTGGGTGTTTCCAAAACAGGGTCCATCACCTATATTCAGCCGGATTCGGTGGTGAAGCATCATTTTAAGCTTCGCGAAAATATTGAAGAAGAGAAAAAAGAAGTTGATAAAATCCTACGAAAATTAACGGCAGAAATCGCGGAATTTGCACCACAACTTGCAGAGTACCAGTCCTATATTTTCGATTTGGATTTGACGCGTGCGAAGGCAAAATTTGCAGAAAAAATCGGTGGAATTTTACCGAAAATCAACCGTCACCGCACCATGCGTTTGGTTCAGGCATTTCATCCGCTGCTTTTAATTCGAAATCAGGAAGAAAAGAAAAAAATATTCCCGCAGACTTTAACGCTAACCGAACAAAACCGAATTCTGTGTATTTCCGGCCCGAATGCGGGCGGAAAATCCATTACGTTAAAAACGGTAGGATTGCTGCAACTGATGATCCAGAGCGGAATTTTGGTGCCGGTTCATCCGAAATCGGAAATGTTTTTCTTCGATAAGCTGATGACGGATATTGGCGACAATCAATCCATTGAAAACCACCTTTCCACGTATTCTTCGCGCCTGAAAAAAATGGCGAAAATCATCAAAGAAGCCAATTCGAAAACGCTTTTGCTCATTGATGAATTTGGAACGGGTTCTGATCCCGAATTGGGCGGCGCTTTAGCTGAAAGTTTTCTGGAATTTTTCTACGAGAAAAAAAGTTTTTCGATTATAACCACTCATTATACCAACATTAAACTCGTTGTAGAACAGCTTCCGCACGCCACGAATGCCGCGATGCTTTTTGATGAAAACTCACTTGAACCGCTTTATAAACTTGAAGTTGGCCAAGCTGGAAGTTCTTTCACTTTCGAGGTTGCGGAGAAAAATAAAATCCCAAAATTCATCATTGAATCAGCCAAGAAAAAGGTGGAACACGATATTGTAAACCTCGATAAAACCATTGTAAAACTACAGCAGGAAAAATTTGAGGTCGAAAAAATTAAGTCGGATTTAGCAGAAAAAAGAGATTCTACACAAAATAAAAAGGAAAATCTGGAAAAGCTAAATGAACAGCTGCAGCAGAAACTTTTTAATTTCCAAAAATTGTATGAAGATGAGCACCGAAAGCTACAGTTTGGAAATAAAATCGAAGGTTTTATCGATTCTTATGTGAAAGGAAAATCGCGGAAACTGGTCGTCGCAGATTTTGTGAAAATTCTGGAGCAGGAAAAATTCCGGAAACTAGGTTCAGACAAAGATGAGAACAAAAAGCTGCAGATTGTAAAACGGAAAATTACTCAGCAACTGAAAAAAACCGACGTTCAGGAAAAAATAGTTGCCACGAATGAAAAGCTGGAAGACAAACGCCAAAAAGAGCGCGCGGTTTGGATGAAAGTTGGGCAACGCGTAAGAATCCCGGGTTCTACAAGCGTAGGAACCATCGAAAAAATCGATAAAAACGGTAAGGTTTCGGTTAATTATGGAACGTTCAAAACCCAGATTTCCGGCGACGAGCTGGAACGGATTTAGTAAAATCGAAAAGGCTTATTTTAAAAAAATAATGGCTTTAATGGTAGTTTTTTTCGTATTTCAAGCTATTAATTTTTTTTCGTCGAGGGCTTTTTTCAGTAAAAGCTCGAATGCTTCTCCCATTTCTTCAGATGCTTTTTTCACGGCAGTACCGACAATATTTTCAACTTGGCTGGCACGCACTTCCGCTTCTGTCCAGCTTTTCGCGCTACTGTAAACATTGAGAATAAAAGGCATTATGCGGTCTACCGCGCAGGCGAAAATAGCGTCGGGTGTTATTTCAGTTTCAAATTCAATCCAAAGATTTAAGAATTCTGAACTTAACGGATCCTCCAAAATACCGAAAGTCTTTTTGGCGGCAGCAAGTTCACGCTCATATTTTCCGGTCATGGCATCCTCATCAAAGATAAAAGTATCACCTGCTTCAATTTCAACGACATCGTGAATAGAAAGCATTTTGATCACGCGCAATAAATCAATTTGGTCTTTATTTTTGGCATATGGCAACAAGATCTGAGCAAAAACTATAATCTGCCAACTGTGTTCCGCCGTATTTTCACGCCGGGAATCATCCAGGTTAAAGTTGCGGCGGTTCACATTTTTCAGGGCATCTAAGGCGAGAATAAACCGAATTTCTTTTTCTAAGATCATGCAGCACTAATTTTATTTCCAATTAAATAATAAGCTGCAAAACTACTGCTAAAATTTCATCCGCTGAATTCTTACCGCATTTAAAATTGCCAATAACGCCACACCGACATCGGCGAAAACCGCTTCCCACATGGTAGCTAAACCTCCGGCACCCAAAATCAGCACCACCGCTTTTACCGCAAAAGCGAGGAAAATATTTTGCCAGACGATTTTCCGGGTTTGTTTCCCGATGTTGATGGCCATTGGTATTTTGCTCGGTCGGTCATCCTGAATAACGACATCAGCAGTTTCTACGGTGGCGTCGCTGCCGAGACCACCCATCGCCAAGCCGACATCGCTTAAAGCGACCACGGGCGCATCGTTAACGCCATCACCAACAAAAGCGACTGTTTGATTTTTCGCCTTTATTTCCTCGATTTTTTTCACTTTGTCTTCCGGAAGCAGGTCGCCGAAAGCATTTTCGATTCCGAGTTTTCTCGCCACAAACTGCACCACAGAATTTTTATCGCCGCTTAGCATGGTGGCTTTTACCCCGAGCGCTTTCAGTTTGTTAACGGTAAGTTGCGCGTCTTCTTTAATACGGTCAGCAATGGTGAGGTAACCGACATATTTTCCATCATATGCGATGGCGATCAAGGTATAAGCGATTTCGCTAATGTTGCTGTCGTATTGAATTCCGAATTTATCGAGCAGCTTAAAATTTCCGACGAGCAATTCCTTTCCTCTAGCCAGAGCTTTTAGACCGTGACCGGGAATTTCTTCAACCTTTTCCATATCTAAACCGCTGTTCACTTCACCCACAAATTCGTGAATTGCGGTGGCGACGGGATGCGTGCTTTTACTTTCGACGGCATTCACCATTTGTAAAATTTCGGTCTGGTTAAATGCCGGATCGAAATGTACTTCCTGAACTTTAAAAACTCCTTCCGTCATGGTTCCGGTTTTATCCATCACCACATTTTGAATGTTGGCCAGGACATCTAAAAAGTTGCTGCCTTTAAATAAAATTCCGTTTTTGCTGGCGGCACCAATTCCACCAAAATAACCGAGCGGAATGCTGATGACCAAAGCGCACGGGCATGAAATCACCAGAAAAATCAAGGCGCGGTAAAGCCAATCGGAGAAAATATAATTTTCGACAAAAAAGTAGGGCAATAAGGTAATTCCGATGGCTAGAAAAACCACAATGGGCGTGTAAATCTTTGCAAATTTGCGGATAAAAAGTTCGGTGGGAGCTTTTTTGCTGGTGGCATTCTGCACCATTTCCAGAATTTTGCTGAGCTTGCTGTCGGTGTAGGCGGTGGTCACTTTCACCTCCACCACGGTATTGAGGTTAATCATTCCTGCGAGTACGGTTTCGCCTTTCAGCTTGGTGTCTGGTTTACTTTCACCGGTTAAAGCTGCTGTATTAAAAGCTGCTTTATCCGACAGCAGTTCACCATCCAAACCTAATTTTTCACCAGGTTTAAGCTGAACAATTTCATTAATTTCTACTTTTTCAGCTTTTACAGTTTCCGGTTTATTGTTGCGCAGAATGGTGACTTCATCAGGACGCTGATCGAGCAAAGTTTTGATGTTCGCCTGTGCGCGGGAAACTGCCAGTGTTTGAAAAACTTCGCCCACGGAATAAAAGAGCATTACCGCAACACCTTCCGGATATTCACCAATCGCAAAAGCGCCGACGGTGGCAAGTCCCATAAGGAAAAACTCCGAAAAAAAAGCGCCTTGTAAAATACTGAGCCCTGCTTCTTTCAGCACTGGCAAACCCACGGGCAGATAAGTGACAACGTACCAGGCAATTCGTACCCAATCGGTAAACCAGTCGGGTTTTAAAAAATGGTCGAAATAAAGCGCGATTAAAAGCAAAACAAAAGAAATAATGCTCGGCAAAAACATTTCCAAGGTATTACCATTAGCGCCGCTGTGGTCGTGCCCATCATGATCATGACCGTCGTGCTCATCGTGTACAGCTGGTTTATTTACGTTTAAAAGTTCTTCGGCGCCGGCTTTTTGGTAAATTTTTTCTTCTTCGGTGCAGCAGATTTGTCGGCCTTCGGCGTCATAAGTATGTTGGTGTTCCATCAATTAATTTTTGGTAAAAATGGTTGGAAAGTGAAGATTCAATTTGCTTGCCGCGAAAATTGGTGCGTTCAGAGAATCCCGAATTTTTGCCCAAATAGCAGCAAATAAATTTGCGCGGCAGATTAAAGCTTAATTGTAAATTTACTGAAATTAAAAAAAATGCCTGGAGAGCGGCTAATTTTTCTATCCGAAAAAATTCTCGTTTTAAGCAGCTAAAATTTTTGCTTAAAAATCAAGCTAAAAAATATGCCGTTAAAAGGGCAAATTTTTACTTTTTGGAAATTAATGGTTTACGTGGCTAAAGCAAAAAAAAGCGTTCAGTTGAAACTGAACGCTTATCATTGAAAGTGGTCTCTCCAGGAATCTCCTTTAATGCTGATCTTCAACAGCTTAAATATCTACATTATATCAACAGGGACAAATAAGAGACAATATCTCTAAAATTCCATCTTTTTCCCGATATTTGTTTTATACTGTATAATGGACATTATGACTACAAACTTAAATAAAATTTTTAAACTTCTTAATGGGTTAAAAGGGCAATTTGAAGATGCCTTTATTAATCAGGCCACAGATCACAATGAGGAACTAACACGAATTACCAATACGTACTTAGAATTTAAAGATACGTTCCCTCTTGAATTACAGGATTTGCTCGATTCGCTGCATTTGAACTATAGTACAAGCCTAGAGAGCATAATTTGGGATAAAATCAAAGACATCTACTTTAATCTCGAAAGTTTTATTGAAATTGATTATCAATATGCAAAAAGTTATGACGTCCCTGATTCTGAATTACTACTTAATTTGTTCGCGCACACCAAGCAACTTTCCTCAGACTACTTTTATGCCTTATCAAAATTTTATTACTTTCAGTACGGTAAAACTTTGGCTAGAAGTGACACCCCCATTAATGTCCATTTTTTTCAATACTATTCTCAACATTCCCACGAATTTACGGATCTGTCGACTGACGATATTCTAAAAAAATTAAGAAAGCAGTACGAATATGAATATGATCTACTTGAACGTACTGTGCGCCACACCTATACTAAGAACAACTTTCGATTAGATATTACGGAACCAAAATACAAAAGTGACGATCCCATTAATGAGGAATTATTGGAGCTCAATACTGAGTATTTAAGTAAAATCAAAATCCTTCAAAATTATAGAAGCAATATCACTAAACAAGCAAATAATATAAAATTGGATTTCCCTGAGGCTATCTCATTCAATCCAAACTCAAAAATTATATTTAATAACCCTGAATCCGCCTTCCAATCTTTACAACCCTATCTATCTAACCCAGTATTCGAACTACCGCTCCGCAAATTGTTATACGGGGATATCGCCCACTATGCGCCAGGGATAAATCTCAATTTAAATAGTGGACAGATAGGAACAATTTTTAAGTACTTTCTCGATATTAATGCAATACCTAATGATACACCAAAGATGGATTTATCGGAGTGGATTGTTGCTAATTTGAAATATAACATAACAAAGACCTATAAACCAGTCCAACATGAAGGGATTAAAAAGAAGCTTCTTATTGCTGAAATTGTCAAGCCAAAAGACTGTCCGCGTGGATTCGTATACAAGGTTCTATAAATAACATTGTCCCCAGTTAGTCCCCTATTTATCCCTTTGATTGATTTTCAGGGGGATTTTAGCATTCTTTGCATCATAATTAAAACAATAAAATTATGACAAATGAATTATTAGAAATGATGGCAACAATATTAGTTGCCGATTCATCCGAAAAAAAGAGGGATGAAAAAATGGAATTAATACTTTCAAAATTAGAAAGTATAGAAAATGTGACTTCAGATGTTACAGACAATCATGAGCATTTGTTAATACCTGAGGTTTGTAAACTCGCTAGAAAAAGTAGAGTAACAATTTGGAATTGGAATAAAAAAGGCATTCTAAAACCAATTGGGAAATCGGGTAAAAATCCCATCTATCTCAAAAGTGATGTTTTAAATTTTCTATACGAGAAGCAAAACAGCAACTAATTTCGAAACGAAATGAAGCTTTCGAGTTATCAACCAGATAGCACTTCGCTATAACCTGATTGTTGTCAGCTAGATGGATGCATACATCTGCTAACACAATCCAGAAACACCCAAAAATTTAACGTTCAACTTGACGTAGCACACTTGAAAAATCATGTGCCTAGCCACTGCTATGTCCAAAAATTAGAAAATATGAAAAAATTAAAATTGAAAAACACGACCCTACTAAGTAATGGTCACAGACAAAAAGCAAAATCCCATTATTTGAAAGAACTTAATTGGAAAATAATACTACCAACAAAAGTTTTAAACTATCTCCAACACAAAATTGATCTTGTCAGACCATTTAATGGATTTCGCATCGAAATAGCGCTATACTTTCTGTCGCTAATTTCAAGTGTTCCGGCAAGGAAAAAGGATGGCAATTATTTCAGAGGGTTCGTTCCTTTGAATTCAAAACTTCTCGAAAAAATAAAATATAATTATAAAAAATATTTCGACTATTTCGAATCTGTTGGCCTAGTCGATAAATTAAACTACAGTACAGATATTGGTAGATCTAATTCGTATCGATATAATTATAAGAATATAAAAATCGAGGGATTAGAATATTTAGATTTTACGAGTTTTGATTATACTTCATTGATAAATAAAACGTTCAATTATCACCCGTTTGATGAGACAGCACAAGCCTCCTGTGCTCATCTGTTAGAATGGATGGATCATGGTCTGCATTTAGACTTGGAACTATTCCTGACAGATTATTCCGAAAGATTTACCATAAACAAGTTCGAAGATGATAGAGATAGCCACCTTAAAATTCAGGCTGCAAAAAATTTTTATTATAGCGGATACGATTTTTATTTGCAAAATTGGAGAGCTACGCGCAATTCCGAAACGGATAACAGACTGCATACGAATTTGACCAATCTCGATAAAGATATTAGGAAGTATGTAAGATATCAAGGTGCCGCAATCCAATCGCTTGATCTCAAAAATTCACAACCTTATTTCCTCATTTTATTCATTGAAGAGATAATAAAGCAGAATAGAAACAAGGAATATAAGAATGTAAGATTGGATTCGATTTGTAAGAATATTTATGGTAATAAGTGTATAATGTTCGAGAAATTATCACAACAAACTGACAATGAATTATTTATAAAGGAATTCTCTGTTATTAAGGACGCAATCACGACTGGACAATATTATGAATTTTTAGGCGGGGTGTTCGATGATATTCTTCCAATTCATACTGACGAAAATGGAATAGAAATTTACGAGGGTAAATTTTTCGACAAGTCAATCAAGAAGATTCGAAGTTTAAAATTCAAGGGAAAAAGAAACCTAATGAAAAAAGTATCGATGCAGCTTCTATATACCCCACTCACAAAACCATCTCAATATTATGAGACATTTAGGGCTAAATTTCCAGCAATCTGTGAGTTTATCGAAATTCTGAAAACGTCCACTGACGATCCAAACAGTTTCAAAAACTTTCCAAAACTTCTGCAACATTATGAAGCTGACTGCGTTCTTGATTTCGTTACAAAAAAAGTCGCCCAGAAATATCCTGAGATGCCTTTATTTACAATTCACGATTCCATTGCTACAACTTGGTTTTGGTTTGAGTTTTTAAGAAAGGAAGTAAAAACACTTTTAAAAGAGTATTCCTCTGGTATGCCACCCATTTTAGAATGCGAAACTTGGGGTCAACAAAACCTTTACGATCAAATTGCCTAATTTAAATTATGCCCTGCGGTTCTCGTGGGGTATTTTTATATATCCCCTTACAACCCTCTAAAGGAAAAAGAGACGGGTCGCCGACAGTTTTTTTTAACCACCCCCTCCCAACTTAGTCTTTAATTATGATAATAACTCAATCGATTATTCTTTTAAACCAAAACCAATTTTAGACTACAGTCTTAATTCAACACTCATAAAACAAGTTGTTTTCACCATTTTACATACTTCGAAATGTATAAAGTAATACTACCCTATTTTTGATACATTGGTATGGTTATTGCCATATAAAAAATGCCCACCAATACGGGAATATTGAATGGGCAAGTGTAAAATAAACCTTAACTCTAATTAAAAATTTACTTACAATGGCAAATCTAACAAATTTTGCGGACATGTCGGTCTATGTTGGTACTTATCGAAAGTACAACGAAGGAAGCCTCTTTGGAAAATGGTTGAATTTCTCTGATTATTCAGATTATGATGAATTACTAACAGCAATGAAAAATCTGCATGCTGATGAAGACGATCCCGAATTTATGTTTCAGGATTACGAAATTAGCTCTCTTTTTGAAAAGATGGGACTAGTATCTGAATCTCATATCTCAAGCGAAATTTATGAGGTATGGAACAAGATACAAGTATCTGCTTATGATGCTGAAATAGTGGAAGCCTTTATCGATTGCAGCGGATATTACGATTCAATAGAAGAAATGTTGGAAAAGGTAGAAGAATCGTATAGTGGACAATATTGTTCGGATGAAGATTTCGCAGAAAATCTATTGATGGAGACAGATTGCATTCCCAAAAATCTCCCATCTTATGTATACATCGATTGGGAAAAAACCGCACGTGATATTATGATGGATTATTCCACAAGCAACGGATATTATTTTAGAAATTATTAATTAACCAATTTGCACCCTGCTAAGGTGGGGTGCTACTTTTAAAAAATATGAATGCACGATATATAAGAGTTTCCACAGGAAACCAAAAGACAGCAAGGCAGGAAGCGAAGGCAACAAAAAATGAAAAACTTTTCATAGATATTGTCAGCGGTTCCATTCCTTTTTCCGAACGCGAAGAGGGTAAAAAACTGTTGCAGGAAATTGAAGAAGGCAACATCAATTATGTGTCTGTTTCGTCCATTGATAGACTAGGCCGAAATCTTTTTGATATTCTGACTACTTTAGAAACCCTAAAGGAAAAGAAGGTCATTCTTAAAGTGGACAATTTAGGCATTGAATCGTTGGTCAACGGAAAAGAGAATCAAGCCTTTAAGCTAATAATTTCTGTGATGGCTAATATAGCAGAGATGGAACGGGAAACAATTTTAGAGCGACAACGTGAGGGTATTGCTTTAGCAAAAGCAAAGGGTCTCTATAAAGGTAGGGAAAAAGGTTCGGTGGAATCAGATGCAGAGTTTCTGGCAAAATATAAGGAAGTAATAAAATCCCTAAAAAAAGGCAACTCTTTAAGGGATACTGCTAAAATCTGCAATGTTAGTTTGGGGACCGTTCAAAAGGTAAAAAAAAAGCTGAACTAATGTCTAAGATCCTTAAATTTACGTAATGAAAACATTAGCGATAGTAGTTGGAAACAACGAATATTACGAGGGGTTTAAATTAGCGAATGCGGAAAATGATGCTAAGGCAGTAGCTGAAGTGTTTGCGGAGTTTAACTATGATGTGAAATTGTATTTAAATCTTGATAAAAAAATGCTAATAGAGCTTCTAGAGTTCTATAGCTCAAACTTAAAAAATTATGATGCTTCAATTTTTTATTTCGCTGGACATGGTTTTGAGGTAGATGGTCATAATTTTTTGGCTAGTATTGAATCTCAAATCCCACCAATTAACAAATATGCTGCAAAGCAAGATTGTATTTTATTAGAAGATTTATTCAGTATATATCGTGAAAATCCTTCAAAACTTAATATTGTTATTTTGGATGCGTGTAGAAAATCGTTTGATCGAGGTAATGTATTAGGATTTAGTCCTTTATTTACTCCTAAAGGTTCACTAATTGCATTTTCAACATCACCTAACGAGGGTGCTTCGGATCTTGGCTATGAAAATAATAGTATTTACACGGGATCATTTTTGAGTCATTTAAAATCAGGAAGGATTGGGGTTGAAGATTTGTTTAAAGCTGTCAGAAAGAGTGTATTTGCTCTATCAGACGGTAAACAAACTACGTGGGAACACACTTCCCTGATCGGGGACTTTTATTTTTTCAAAGAGCAACCATTAGATATACTTTCATTGCCATACCATAATAATGTCATTAAGGATGAGCATTATTATGAAGATTCCGATTTTTATAAGAAAATTGAAAAGGTAAAAATACGCAATTGGTATGTTCAAAATCCAGAGATAACAAATTTATTAGCAATCCCCAAAAGTTCTTTAACAGAGGATCAAATGTTCATTTTAGGACGTAATCTTTTGCAGTCTGCACATGGAAGTGCCAGTAATGCTGTGGATTTTTTCACTTATCTAAAGAGAAATCTTTTAGAGTTCCAATTGGGAAACCAAAACCATGTGTTAAATGGGATATTATTTGAGATGTATTATGATAGTAAGGGTGAGTTCAGGTTCCATAAATGTAAAGGGGATTTCAGGGAGCAAATATTTCAATTAAGTGAAAATTTGGCATTTGCTAATTCATTTCGATTCATTAAAGATATACTTTTAAAGCAGAATTATAAACTTATCTTCATTCCAGGAGATATTAAAATTGACATTACAGTCAAGGCGACGGTTAGAACTAGGGAAAACTTTGGGCGAGAAGAAGAAATTCAACATATTGAAGCAATTGTTTACGATAATATTGATATTACAAAAGAAATCTTAGGGTATTATATTTCTCCTCTCAATGAGACAGGATTAAAGGCTGTAATATCCAAGCATTTAAATTCCCCTTTATCTATAGTAAATATTAATTCCAATGTCGAACTAAAAAAAATAGCATATGGGATTAGTTTTTAGATATTTTCGTGACTCGAAAAATAAATGTGAGTATGTCGATTTTTCTATATTACAACTTCTGCGGTTGGCGGGTGTTGAGCGATTTTTCAAAATATGTGATCTAAACGATTCCATTAAGCCCTTTCCAATGTAATTCATCTTTTACTTCAATATGTTCCAATAAGTCCTTTATTGCTTCTTCTATTTGTAATAATTTATCATCGTGTTTCTGAACCTTTTCAAATTGATTTTGATGAGAAAACCAATGCAGAAGTTTAACCCTATGATAAGTTCCGTCATCCGAAGTGAAAACCTTTTTTACCCTGCTATCAATGGATTTACTTGATGGGTATCTCATTGCAGTGTAAAGTTCTAAAAATCTTCTCATAGCATTCGGTAATAGTATTGTGTGAGAAAAAGTAGATTTGTCAGGAAGGTTATTGTAGTCATTCAAGATATGAAAAAGTGACACATATTCAGAATTATATTTTCGAAATGATTCTGGCAAGTGTTCCACTTTTGATTCACCAGAATCATTTCGTTTTATGAAATAAAAATCTGCTTTTGTTTTCCCCTGGCTTCTAAAAAGTTCTTCACTATCCATAAGCATTGAGAAAAACTCAAAATTGTGAGTTGAAATAAACAGTTGTGCAAAATCATCTGTTTTGAAAAAGTCCTTTAGTAGTGACCTTACCTGAAAAATATGATTGCTGTCTAAACTCGAAATTGGGTCATCAAGAAAGATAATTGTTTTTGGTAGTTTTGAAGGAATATCGTTTCTTAATGCTTTTAATTCCGTAAGAAAGTAAGCAAATGCAATAGCGGATTTTTCGCCTTCACTTAAATTCTCCGCTGGATGTCCTGACCTTTCAAGTCGAAATTTTTCATCTTTGATTTCAATTTTAATATCATTTCTATGCAAAAGTATTTCTAAGTTATCATTAAGTTCTTTCTGTCCTTTTACTCTGTCGCTTAATTTTGCGTTGTAGCTTGATATTAATATCAGATTCGCATTAACTTTAGCGTTAATTTTTTCGGTAATTTGACTTGCACAATCTCTGTCTGTTTCTTTCTGATTGTAATTTTCAGCCTTTAAATATTCTGCAACGTAGTGTTTAAGTATTTTTTTGATGGATGCTTCTTTTCTTTCTGCAAATTTATCAAGCCATTCATTATGCTTTTTAATTACAGCTTCAATTTTATCAAATTCACTTTTCAAAGAAATAATTTCAGTATCAGTTGATCTTATTGAAGTGAAAATGCTTGAACCTTTTCTTTTTAAATCATTTTCAAGTAAGGCAAGTTGAGATATATATTTTCCTTTTGCATTAATATATGATTGTAATGCTTCTTCATATTCAGTCTGAAATGGCTCAGCAATATCTTTTTTGATTGCGAACTTAACTTCAATTAATTGTTTCTCTGCTTCTATTAATTTTGCTGCTTTATCAATGGCGTCTTGTATTTCTTCTAGTTTTTTAGAGTAAAATGAGTTTAGATTATCAATTCTATCATCGGGTAATTCTTTAGTACAAAATTTACAATCTTTAGACTCTTTGTGTAACGCCACACCTTGTTGAACCCAATCAAACAATGCCGTATCTTCTTCAAGCAAAGGCAATGAAATTGATTTTGGAGCAGTATCTTCTAATATTTCTTTAATTGACTGAATGAGTATGGTAAGGTTCTCTTTAATTGCTAACCTTTCATTCTGTGTTTCAAATTTCTTTTCGGCAGTAGCATCGCTTTTTGTTAAGTCACGTTCATTTGCTGAAAGAATATTATTTTCTAAATCGTCTTTGACATCATCTACAATTCTTTTAAAATCACCTTTGTTAAAAGTGGTTGGGTCAAATATTCCTGGCAAATAATTGTCTCTGATGTCCTTTGCTTTTTCAGTAAACTTTCCATTCTGTTTATTGTAATTTTCAAACGAATCAATTACTGTTTTGTATGTTTTATCTCTTAAATAAGTTAGGCGTTCAATTACTGTCTCAAGTTTTTTGACTTTCTTTTTTAGATCTCCTGCTTCATCACCCAAATAAAAAGCAATTGGACTAAATCCAGTCTTGGGCTCGTCCCAAACAAAAATTCGTTTTATGTACTCGCTATTAAAAACCTTTACGATAAATGGAAATGAGGCAAGACTATCCTGATTGATTATTTTTGTTGTTCCGTCATTTATCGAAATTTCAATTTCTGAACCACTAAAGCATTTGTTCTTGTCTTTGAATTCTAAAACTTGAAAAAGTTTGGAAAGGGTTGTTTTTCCTGAATAGTTCCAACCATAAACCAAGTTTTTATGCTTGAAGTCGTCTATTGCACCCCAAGTATAGTTTTGGTAAATACCGAAACGCCTAAGTTTATTGATTTGTGTAATCATACTTTTTCTATTTCCTCCACCTCAAACGCCTGGTGCAACAATGCTTTAAGCAGTTGCTCTGTGGCTTGTTGGTTGGAGATGATGTGTTCTTTTAATTGTTTCGTTTTAGCCAATTGCTTTTCTATTTCCGCTACAATCTGTTTTTGCTCGGATAGTGGGGGAAGGGGAAATTCAGCATCTTTTAATTTTTCAATTGTAAGGGCATTGTAAGAAGAGTCAGTGGCGTTTAAAATTGTGTTTTTCCAAAAAAAAGGGCTCTTTAGATAAGTCAATAAAAAGTTTGTCTCAACTTCAGGAATTGATTCAATCAAAACTAGATTACCATCTTTGTAATAAAACGCCCTATTATCTACAACCCAAGTATTTCCAATTGAACCACCTATACAAGCAATCAAAATATCACCTTCTTTTGGGATGCCAAACTTCGCTTTTATATCTTCATACTTTTCTTTACTAATGTAAAGTTGGCTTTTAAGTTTTTCTCCTCTACCTAAAGTTCCAATTTCACCTGACCTTAAAAAAGGAACTCCTTCTTTTCTGTAATCTGCTGCGTGGATTCTCTTGCCTGATTTAACATTCATTATTTCCCCCAACTTACACCACACCCAATTTTCAGGAATTTCAAACGGAATTTCTTCGGGTTTGATGGGTGTCAGTGGTTTTTCTTTTTTACCTGATTTTGCTTTCTTTGCCTTGATGCGTTTGAGCAATTCGCTGGCAGGCTCGTCATTTTTATCCTGTGGCACCAACTTTCCCTGCACCGCTTCTTGTAAAATGGCTTGATTTAGGTTTTCGAGTTGGGTGAGTTGGTAGGAAATATGCTCATCCAACAAATTGAATTTTGCTTCCTTTTCAAAAAAGTGTTCTGCAATAACCTTTTGCTCCGTTGTAGTTTCAGGAAAATAAACCTCTAGTGGTAAAATGTGTTTTGGTTTGATTTCTGTTTTTATTCCACCTGGAACTTGTTCTTTTAAAAGCTGAACAAAATCAGGGCTTCTTAAAAAGACTTTCAAGAAGTCAATATCAATTTTGGTAGTATCGAAGATGTATGAAGAATAATGTATTGTTGCCAAAATATCTTCCTCACCCTCATAAACTGCCAATGCTCCTTTTTCAACATTAATACCCGAAATAACCAAATCACCTTTTTTGATTAGTATCATATCGGTGTTTGATCCTTTGTCAGAAAGGAAAATTTGCCCCGAGAAATTTATTTTATCAATTCTTTTTAAGCCCGCAATTTGTGGGTCGTCTGGCTTATAACGTCCTTCACGATTTTTTAAGACATCACCAAGTTTCATTTTCACCCAACCCATTTTAGTTAGCTTTTAGTTCGTTCAACAACAAAAGGGATTCATTGAATGAATTTTCAATGTTCCTTATTATCTCTTTTCTATCATAACTTACTTCCTGCACTTTTTTATTCGGATTCTTTATATCCAAATCGTAATTACGGTCTATGATGGTTTTTATGGGCACTTTCCACGATACCTCACTTTCCTCTCTGTTATTCCACCAATCTTTAATGGGCTCGAATTCAGATATGCGAATGGGTTTGGTTTTACTATATGCTTTTTGTCCTTCAGGCAAAGTATGTTCATAGTACCAGATTTCTTTTGTAGGCTTTCCTTTATCAAAGAAAATAAGGTTGGTATTTACGGTTGCGTATGGTGCAAATACCGACTGAGGCAATCGTATAATGGTGTGTACATTACAGTCTTCCAATAGTTTTTGTCTTACACGTTGTTTTACACCATCGCCAGTTAAACTTCCATCAGGCAATACAATCCCTGCTCGTCCGCCATCTTTCAGCAACTGAATGAATAGAATCAAAAATAGGTCTGCACTTTCCTTGGTACGGAAATTCAGCGGGAAATTGGTTTCCATACCGTCACCTACCACACCACCAAATGGGGGATTGGCTACAATAATATCGACACGGTCTTTCTGCTTTATAGATGTGTATTCACGGCTCAGTGAATCTCCATTCTCCAATTGTGGCACTTCAATATCATGAGTAATGAGATTTACCACGCTCAGCATAAAAGGTAGTGGTTTCAACTCGCTACCTGTCACCGTTTCCTGTAATGTCTTGCGGTCTTCAATATTTTTTACCTGACTATTCAGGTGCTCAATAGCGCAGACTAAAAATCCCGCTGTTCCGCATGCGGGGTCTGTAATTTTTTCACCCAATTTAGGGTTTACCATATCCACGATAAACTGCGTAACAGCTCTTGGGGTATAAAACTCACCTGTATCTTTTTTGGTGGCTAATCCCTGCAATATGTCTTCATAGATCACATTGAAAACATGGTGTTCCTTGCTACTGTTAAAATCAATTTGGTTGAGTTTATTAATCGCTTGGCGGAAGGTAGTTCCGCTTTTCATATAGTTGTTCGTACCGTCAAAAATCTGGCGAATAATGATGCCTAAACGGTCATCAATACCAACCGCTAGATTTTTTAAACTTGGAAACAATTTGTTGTTTACAAAATTAATCAGTTCATCCCCTGTAATTCCTTCATCGTTTTCAGCCCAATTTCGCCACTGGTATTCAGCGGGAATTGGGGATTTATACTCTGGGTTCAGCAGTTCTTTTTCTTGGTCTTTATCATCAAAAAGTTTCAGAAATATCATCCAGCCTAACTGCTCGATTCTTTGTGCATCTCCGCTCAGACCTGGGTCTTTACGAAAAATATCCCTGATTGACTTTATTACTCCTCCTATGTTGCTCATATATCTTTATAATTCAAATAATTTGTCTCGTTTCCCCAAAAGGCAAATGTATCGTTCATCTGCCCAATTTCAAAAGATATGTCACCTTTTAATTTCTTCCAACTTCCAAAACCTAAATACTCAGCAAGTTTATAAAATCCATCGCCCTGATAGTTATCGCCTTTTGAAATAACCAACGAACTAATTAGCGGTCTACCGTGTATATGCTCGAATTCCGATATGTCACCTAATATCCTTCCGATTTCTGCTCTTGCATATTCAGAATCTCTCATAACCAATCCGAGTTTACATTTATCCGATAATTCTTGATAGGTGATAGTTCTCTTTTTTCTAGCTAGCTCAATAAGATGTGCTCTTACGGTTTGATTTATCATTATGCCAATTTATATAACTCGTTTTCTAATTCTTTAACTGCTTTTTCATATTCGCCACGGCTTCCAAATACCTTTATAATTTCAGTTACTGAACCAAATTCATTAATAGGTGGAACTGTAAGTATTTGAATGTTTTCTATGTTCTCAATTCCTTGGTCTGCATATTTATCTAATAATGCTTCTAAAACTTTTCGGGCCTGCTCGCCATACTTTTCAAAATAATTTCGCTTCTTTACGTTGTTTGCCCTTTCTTTCCTTGTTAATGGGGGTTGGTCATAAGCAACATGACAAATGAGATCAAATAAATCTACCTGCTTGTCAACAGCTTCATACAATGCCTCAACCATTACTCCCTGTTCCTGCAACTCAGCAATTATCATTTCTTTACGGTCGGAATTTTTCCATCTGTTAAGAAACGAATCCAAGGAATCAAACTGCTCATTGATTATTCCCTTCGTATAATCCTTTAAACTTGTGGTAATGGGTTTTCCGTGTTGGTCTAAGTGCAGTTCACGGCTGATTAATATGGAAACATCGACGCCATTTACATAAATTTTTTGTCTAGGCTCACCAACAACAGTAGTGTCAATTACAGGCTCTGGAAACCGTACTGTGGGCGGCACTACCGTGACTTCTTCACCTGATTCTTCATCAATAATAGGATCGTCTGTATCTTCTTCTTCATCAATGATATGTCCGATATCCGCATCTTCAGATACAGGTTTTATCCGAATCGGATCTCCGTCAAATTGTGGGTCGGCAAATAAATCTGTAGCATTTCTAAAATCTAAGATTGTAAAATACAGTTTACCATATTCTTCATTAATTCTTGTTCCTCTACCTATAATCTGTTTGAATTTGGTCATCGAATTAATGTTGGAATCCAACACAATCACCTTACAGGTTTGGGCATCTACACCCGTGGTCATCAATTCTGAGGTGGTGGCTATAACAGGATACTTTTCTTCAGGATTAATAAAGTTGTCAAGTTCCCTTTTTCCTTCATCATTGTCTCCCGTAATCTGCATGATGTATTTATAATTCTCCGCCACTAAGTCGGGATTATACTTTGCCAATGCTGTACGCATTCTTTCTGCGTGGTCGATATCAACACAGAATACAATGGTTTTTGCAAACCGATCATAACCTTTCAGGAATTCAGTCAGTTTTTTTGCAACTGTGTCTGTACGTTCCTCAATTACTAAACTTCGGTCAAAATCCCTCCTGTTATAAATTCGGTCTTCAACCTCATGACCATCTTTATCCACTTTTCCCTGATTTGGTCGCCAACCTTCGGCATCAACATTTAAACCCACTCTGATTACACGGTATGGGGCTAAAAATCCATCATCAATACCTTGTTTTAACGAGTAGGTATAAACTGGATCACCAAAATATTCACTGTTACTTGATTCGTTGGTTTCTTTGGGAGTAGCCGTCAAACCAATATGGGTCGCATTCTGAAAATAGTTTAAAATTTCTCTCCAATTACTATCGTCTTTTGAACTTCCCCTATGGCATTCGTCAATTACAATTAGGTCAAAAAAATCACGTGAGAATTGTTTATATGCATTTGCACTTTCATCTGCTCCTGACAAACCTTGGTATAGTGCTAGGTAAATCTCAAAACTTTTATCAATCTGGCGGTTTTTTACAACCGTCATTTTATCTTTAAAGTGTTTAAAATCTCCTCTTCTCGTCTGGTCTATTAAGGCATTACGGTCTGCGAGAAAAAGAATACGCTTTTTTGACCCGCTTTTCCAAAGTCTATGAATAATTTGAAATGCAGTATATGTCTTACCTGTTCCCGTAGCCATTACCAACAGTATTCTGTTCTGACCTTTTGCAATAGCTTCAACAGTTCTGTTTACCGCAATCTGTTGATAATAGCGGGGTTTACGTTTTGTGCCGTCGAAATAATACTCCTGTGATACAATTTTTTCCTGTTCATCAGTTTCAATTCCTTTATACTTTTTATATTTCTCCCAAAGCTGTTCAGGGCTTGGGAAACTATCCATATTAATTTCCGTCTCTATAGCTTCATCATTGGCGGTTCTGTCATGAAATAAAAAACCATCGCCATTACTACTGAATACACAGGGTATATCGAGAATTTTAGCATAATCTAAAGCCTGTTGAATTCCTGCCCGCACAGAATGATTATTATCCTTTGCTTCAATTATTGCTATTGGAATATTGGGTTTATAATAAAGAATATAATCCGCTCGCTTGGCCTTTCCTCTTGCGGTCAGTTTTCCACGTACATAGATTTTACCATCTGTAAAATACACCTCCTCCAATAGCTGAGTTAACTTATCCCACCCTGATTTTTCAATTGCGGGTGTTATAAACTTGGTACAGATATCCCGTTCTGATAGGGTCTTCTTGTGCATATTTTAGCTTTTCGGTATAATATGAAAAGATAATAAATTTTTCTGATATTCTATACTACAAATTATAGGGTACTGCTTCTTTAAGCATGGTATTTAGGAATAGGTATATTTCGCCACAATCCTACACCGATTCATAGGATGAAGAATTTCTACTATATTATGTCCTTATCAACCCTAAAACGCTAATATATCTAAGTCCCCCAAGCTTCAAACAATTTATCGGCAACCATTTCTTTACTTAAAACTACATATTTCTTAAATGCCTTATAATCTTTATGCCCTGTAATTTTTCTTATAAATTCTTCACCCATACCATTAACTAAGGAATTTGTCACAAAAAATGCTCTTCCGTAATGCATCGTCATGTAATCGTAAGCATTCTTCTCAACTACAATACTTTTGCTCCCAGAGTATTTTGTAAATCTTACCATACCATTAAATTCTATTTTCTTAAACAATACTTTTATTTCCCGATTACAAAATTGATTTGTTGGCACCTTAATTCTGCCATATTTTTCAAGGTGTTCTCTAAATATTTGTTTAGGAATATCTAGAAGTGGAATCTCTAGATCCTCTCTTGTCTTCTGAATATGTAATCTTATAAAATCGTCATCAATGTTTTCAGGTTTTAATTTTTCGATATCAATAAATCTTAAACCCGTGTAACAACTGACTATAAATATATCTCGTACAATATTTTTATACTCGTCCTCAAAATCAGTAGTTCTAAGTTTCTCTACAATTTCTGCATTCAGTTTAATCTTTTCCGAATCCTCTTTAAATACCAAGAATTTCTTATATGTCATGTTGGTATGATATGATCTTTCCTTACCCCACTCCATAAAAGTCTTAAGAAGTTTTATATACTTTCCAATGGTAGAGTTCAGAAATTCTTTTTCAAAGAAATAAGCAAGTAAATCGTCATAAAAGTTTAGATCAATACAGTCAAAAGTTAGCTCGATGCCTTGTTCATCCGCAAATTTTTGCAGATGTTTCTTACAGGTATTAAATGTTTTAATTGTATTAACTGAACTTAATGGTTTTTTAGCCTCAATAAATTCATTAAAAACATCAAAAAATGATTCTAGTACTGGTGTGGCTTTTGGGCTCATTCTTCCATCAAATTCCTTTTCAAGAATTTCTTTTGACAAAGGTGTACTTCTTAGCAGATACTCTCTTTCAATTTCCTTTAGGGTATTTACTGCATTATCAATTTTAAGATTTTTTGATTCCGAATCCGTTGCCAGAGTTTTAACCTTAGTCCCCGTCCAATGATTAGGTTTTACTTTTACCCCTGTTGAGCGCTTTATTCTACTGCCATTTACCGAGGCACTGATATAGAGCATAGTTTCGGTCGCCTTTTTCGGCTCTTTTAAGAAAAATTTTATTGTCATATTTCAAATATTTTCAGCGAAATTATCTTTACTGCAATCTGAAATCAACACAAGGGATTCTCTGGGGACAAATTGGGGACAAAAAAGGAGTTAATTTGTTTAAATAACACTTAACGTCCCTTAAAAAAGAAATCCCTCTAAACGCATTGTTTAAAGGGATTTTCTGTAAATTTAAGTTAAAGACTATTTAACTTTTGTGGTCTCTCCAGGAATCGAACCAGGGACACATGGATTTTCAATCCATTGCTCTACCAACTGAGCTAAGAGACCTTTCGTTAATTGAGTGGTGCAAAAATAGCATCTTTATACAAACTACACAAATGATTTCTGCATATTTTTCGCGGAAACACAAAGATTATTGATTATCAGCAACTTTATTTTCTTCGCACCGTATTTGGTCGCTCATTTCTTCCAAAACAGGTTTGATGGTACTTTCCGGTAATTCGCTGATTCGGATGTACATTAAACCGTCAATAGCATCATTAAAACTCGGATCAACATTGAAGGAAATGACCTTTGCATTTTGCTTGATATATTTCTTAATCAGCACCGGCAAACGCATTTCCGGTTCCAAATCATCAATAATCCGGTCGAGCTTATTTAAATCAGACTCCACTTCATCGAAGAAAAGATGCTTATCGCGTTCTTTTAAGTGAACTTTAAATTCATGTTTCGGGTGAATGTACTGCGCTACTGCGGAATCGTAATAATTGGAGCGCATAAACTCAATCATCAATGATTTTGAAAATTCCGAAAATTTATCGGAAATACTTACGCCTCCCATTAAAAATTTATGATCCGGATTTCGCAGACATACGTGCACGATACCGCGCCACAAAAGGAAAAGCGGCAAAGGTTTCTGCTGATATTCCGCAGAAATATAAGCTCTGCCCATTTCGATCACTTTACGGAAAAACGGACGAAGTTCGGGATCAAATTCGAAGAGCGAACTGGTATAAAATCCTTCCAAACCATATTTTTTCATCACTTCCGCACCCAAAGCCATCCGGTAGGCGCCGACCAATTTCTCCGCCGCGCTGTCCCAAAGGAAAAGATGGTGATAATGCTCGTCATATTCGTCCAAATCGAAAGGTAAATTACTGCCTTCCCCAATTTTCCTGAAGGTGAGTTCACGTTGGCGCCCAATTTCGCGCATGATCGACGGAATTTCTCCGTATTGCGCAAAAAACACCTCATAATTTGCATTTCGGAAAAGCATTTTTTCTGCCTTTTGAAGGGCTTTTATTTCATCTAAAATATTTTCGGGCGGCGTTTCATCAATAATATTCTGGACAATATTTGCCTCTTTTTGAATGGGAAAATTCAGTTTTAAGTTGGGAATATTCAGACGCTCGGCGAGCGATTTTCGCTTTTCGTAATACGATTTCAGCATGTAGATTTTCTTCTGCAGAAACTCTCCCATTTCTTCCACGGAATCATGATCTGCTAAAAGTTTAACCGAAACTGGCTTTCCGAAACGTATTCTAATGGGTTTTTCGCGCTTATTCATCATTTCCGCCGGAAGCAAAAGCGTCTGCAAATCCGGATGAAGTTTGGCAAGGTGGTAAAAAAGCTGGCTGTTCTTGGCATGAAAATACATGGGCAAGACCGGAACTTTTGCTTTTTTAATTAATTTTAAAACGGGCAATTCCCATTTTTTATCACGGATTTCGTTGAATTTATTGTTTTTGTTGGAAACCTCGCCCGCCGGAAAAATCCCGACGCAGCCGCCGTTTTCCAGATGTTTTAAAGTTTCCCGCATGCCCGTGGAACTTTGTCTGAGGTCTTTGCGGTTTTCAAAAGGATTTACCGGAATGACGTAAGGTTTCATGGGTTCAATTTTCTCTAAAAGGAAATTTCCCATGATTTTAAAATCCGGTCGGATTTCGCTTAAGATTTTGGTCATCAAAATTCCGTCAATCCCGCCAAGCGGATGGTTGGACACTAAAATAAAAGGTCCCGTTTTCGGAATCCGCGCCAGATCTTCTTCAAAAACGATGTATTTCAGCTCGCGGTAGCGAACAAAAGAATCGAAAAAATCTTTTCCCTGTTTGTCTTTCAGAACGTCGTACATGCGGTTTACCTCATCAATTTTGGTAATGCGCATTACTGCCGAAGCCACGGGACTGCTTAAAATTCCGAGCTTTGTAAGGCCGGAAGCTTTAATTAAATCTGTTTTAGAAATAAGACTCATAGGCTGCTAATTAATGACGACCTGCAAAATTTTCTGCGAAACCTGCTCTAACAGGACATTTTTGTTCACATAAAGTTTCGGTGCTTCCTCCATTTTTGCATTTCGAATGGTGTATAATGAAACGTCGCGTACAAGCTCGGTTTGAAAACCTGAGGTGAGATCGTTCACCAAAAGATCGATTTTATGATACGTATCTTCCAGGCAAAGATCCAGCGAAATGGCAGAATTCTGCATCAGCGAAATCTTAATTTTATGCTTCGCAAGCAGGGAAAAAATTAAACTTAAATGTTCTTCCGCAATGAAAGAAAAATCACGCGTTGCAATGCGCAGCAAATGCTGATTTTCCTTTAAAATAAAGGATTGCTGCGTATTTTTTTCGAGGTTTGCACCGACTTTTGTTCCTTTTTTTGCCGGTTCTAAAAAAGATTTTACAAAAAACGGAATATTTTTTTGCTGAAGCGGCTGCAAAGTTTTCGGGTGAATCACGGACGCGCCGTAATACGCCATTTCAATGGCTTCTTCGTAAGAAATATTTTCCAGAAGCGAAACGTTTTCGAATTTTCGTGGATCGCCCGTCATCACGCCGGGAACGTCTTTCCAGATCGTCATGGCTTCAGCATTGAGACAATAGGCAAAAATCGCCGCGGAATAATCGGAACCTTCACGGCCTAAAGTCACTGTAAAGCTATTTTCGTCCGAACCGATAAAGCCTTGCGTAACGTAGCATTCATCGGTATGTAAAGTTTTGATCCGTTTTTCGGTTTCTTCCCAGTTTACTGTTCCTTCACGGTAATTGCTGTCGGTTTTCAAATATTCACGAGCGTCGCACCAGGTATTTTGGAAACCGATTTCCTGTAAATATTCACTCAAAATGACGGACGAAACCATTTCACCACAGCTCACCACCTGATCATAAACGAAATTGTAGTGTGGAGATTTATTTCGCTGTAGAAATGAAATTGCCTCGGCAAAAAATTCATTAATTCTGCCAAAAACCTCGTGATTTTCCGGGAAAAGTTCCTGGGTTATTTGAAGATGGTTCTGCTTTATTTCCTCAAGTTTTGTTTGGTAATCCTGCTTCGCAAAATAAGCTTCCACCACTTTTTCCAACGCATTCGTGGTTTTTCCCATCGCGGAAACCACCACCAAACATTTTTGAAAACCCTGAGTTTCCAAAACTACCGCGACATTTTTTACTCCTTCAGCATCTTTCACCGAAGCACCACCAAACTTAAATACTTTCATCCAGAACGTTCAATTTCAAATAGTTACTTAATTATTTTAACCTGCTGAAAAGCAAAGATTTCAGCTGTCAAAAATATTGATTTAGAACGAATAAAAAAAACGGCAAATTTCACCCGCTTTAGTCTGGTAAAAACAGAATTTTTGCTGCTTTTAGCCGGTAATTTCGCAAAAGTTATAGACGGAAATCCAAAGAATTTTCCGAGATTTGTAAAAACCCAAAAAGTAAAAAAATGCCAGAACAGTCGTTCCAAACTCTTGGTGAATTTATCATCGACAAGCAAGAAGATTTCATGTATTCCACCGGGGAACTTTCCCGTCTTTTAAGCGCAATCCGCTTGGCCTCCAAAGTGGTAAACCGCGAAGTAAACAAAGCCGGCATCGCCAATATCATCGGAAAAGTGGGTAGCGAAAATATTCAGGGTGAAGAACAGCAGAAATTAGATGTTTTAGCCAATGAAATTTTCATCGAAGCATTATCGCAGCGCGAAGTTGTTTGTGGAATCGCCTCTGAGGAAAGCGACGATTACATTGAAGTGAAATGTGGCTCTAACGCGCATTTAAGCAAGTATGTGGTTTTAATTGATCCGCTGGACGGTTCTTCTAACATTGACGTGAACGTTTCTGTGGGAACCATTTTCTCCATTTACCGCCGCGTTACAGAACCAGGCACGCCGGTGGGCATCGAAGATTTTTTACAGAAAGGCGTCAACCAGGCCGCTGCAGGTTATGTGGTTTACGGTTCGTCTACAATGATTGTTTATACCACCGGAAACGGGGTGAACGGTTTTACGTTAGACCCAAGTTTAGGCACTTTTTATCTTTCCCACCCGAATATGCACTTTCCTAAGACGGGGAAAATTTACTCCATTAATGAAGGAAATTATATTAAATTTCCACAAGGTGTAAAAAATTATATTAAATATTGCCAGCGCGAAGAAGAAGACCGACCTTACACTTCGCGATATATCGGAAGTTTGGTTTCAGATTTTCACCGCAATATGATTAAAGGCGGAATTTATATTTACCCTTCAACATCGCAGTCGCCGAACGGAAAACTTCGTTTGCTTTACGAATGTAATCCAATGGCTTTTTTAGCGGAACAGGCGGGCGGAAAATGCACCAACGGTTTTGAAAGAATCATGGAAATTGAGCCAACTGAGCTTCATCAGCGCGTTCCGTTTTTCTGCGGAAGCTACGACATGGTGGAAAAAGCCGAAGAATTTATGGCTGCCGCGGCGGAAAATTAAATTAAAAAATCACCAAAAAAACCGGGTCAGAGCGTGCTCTGACTTTTTTTATGAAAACAGCAACCTACAAACCTTATACGTTAAATTTCAAACAGGCGAGCGGCACATCGCGCGGAATTTTGACCGCTAAAGAGACCTTTTTTTTGGAAATTACGGAAGACGGCAAAACCGGAATTGGTGAATGCGCCATTTTTCGTGGTTTGAGCTACGAAGATATACCGGAATACGAGGAAATGCTGCAGTGGCTGTGTGAAAACATTAATGAAAATAAAAAAATCCTCCGCAAGGAACTGCTGCATTTTCCCTCGATTTGGTTTGGTTATGAACAGGCGATGTTGAATTTGAAAAACGGCGAAGATTTATATTTTCCGAGTGATTTTTCTGAAGGTTACGACTCGATTAAAATTAACGGTTTGATTTGGATGGGCGATGCAGATTTTATGAAAAAGCAAATCGAAGAAAAACTGCAGGAAGGTTTTGATTGCTTAAAACTGAAAATCGGTGTGAACTGGAACGAAGAAAAGAAAATTCTGCAGGAATTGCGGCGAAAATTTTCTATAGACGATTTGGAACTTCGTGTGGATGCGAACGGCGGATTTACTTTTGAGGAAGCCAAAACCGTGCTTCGCGAACTTCGCGACTTGGATATTCACTCCATCGAACAGCCGCTAAAAGCAGGACAAATTGATGAAATGGCTGAACTCTGCCGAAATACGCCGACGCCAATTGCGCTGGATGAAGAATTGATTGGCGTTTTGGATTTTGAGAAAAAAAGGGAACTTTTGCAGCAAATAAAACCGCAATATATTATTTTGAAACCTTCGCTCGTGGGTGGATTCTCGGGAACGGATGAATGGATTTCTTTTGCGGAAAATTTAAAAATCGGCTGGTGGATCACCTCCGCGTTGGAAAGCAATATCGGTTTAAACGCGATTGCGCAGTACACTTTTACCAAAAAACCGAAAATTCCGCAAGGTTTAGGAACCGGCGGACTGTTTACAAATAACCTGGAAACACGTTTGGTTCTTCACGGTGATGAACTGATGATGCGTTAAAAATCAGGAATTTTTTGCCAGAATATCTTTCACGATTATTTCGGCGTGAATACGCGAATTTTCGATGAACCACAGGTGCGTGTCCTTTCCACCGCACACCACGCCCGCAAGGTATAAACCGGGAACATTCGATTCCATCGTGGTTTCGTTGTAAAGTGGTTTGAGGCATTCGTCCTGAAGTTCAATGCCCGAATCCTTGAGAAATTTAAAATTAGGCAAATAGCCTGTCATTGCCAGAACAAAATCGTTTTCAATCTCGTGAATCTGTTGGTTTTCGTCTTTAAAAATAATGGTTTCCAGCGTAATTTCCATCACTTCAGCATTAAAATAGGCTTTAATACTTCCTTCTTCAATCCTGTTGATAATATCGGGTTTCACCCAATATTTTACGCTTTTAGAGATTTCTGCATGTCTGATAATCATGGTAACCTCAGCACCTTTTCGATAAGTTTCCAGCGCGGCATCAACGGCTGAATTACTAGAACCGATAACGGCAATTTTCTGGTTGGCGTACGGATAAGGTTCGGAATAATAGTGCCGCACTTTGGGCAGATTTTCGCCTTTTACCTCCATTAAATTCGGGATGTCATAAAAGCCGGTGGCAATAATGACGTTTTTAGCTAAGTAGGAATTTTTTGTCGTTTTAACGGCAAATTTTTCGGTTTTGCTGATTTCCAAAACTTCTTCGTACAGGTTGATATTGAGTTTTCGCTGGCGCGCAATCCCCTGATAATATTCCAGAGCTTCTCTCCTGCCCGGTTTTGGCGCGGTTGAAATAAACGGAATATCTGCAATTTCCAGTTTATCCGCCGTGGAAAAAAACGTCATGTACAGCGGATAATTATACAGTGAATTTACAATGGTTCCTTTTTCAATAATCAGGTAAGAAAGTCCGGCCTTTTCGGCTTCCAGAGCGCAGTTTAAACCAATTGGGCCACCACCGATAATTATAATATCATACACGTTCATCATGCAAAGATAGTGAACCGAAATTTTTCGGCGCTAAAGGGGTAGATTTTTCAAAAATAACTTAAAAACCAGTTGTTAATTTCTGTTTTTCAGCAGAACCCAGCCGGTATAAATAGTGCCGTCGGGCAAGGTGAGCACATACCAATAGGAATCTGTTGCAACCACCCTGGACAGGTTTTTACCATCCCATTCAAGTCGCGTGGCACTTTCCTGCTCGAAAATTTTCTCCTGGTAACGATTAAACACTTTCAGATTTAATTTTTCACCATTGAAAAGATCAAGCTGATCAATGATCCACGTATCGTTAACGCCGTCCGCATTTGGCGTAAAGGTATTGTGCAGTTTTAGACCGTTTTTGGCGTCACTGAAACAGGCGGAATCTGCATAGCGCACAAAAAACTGTGTAACGCCAAACGGCAGATTGTCTGCGTTGAAAAGATTGCTCGCCTGGAAATTTACCCCGTCGCTGGAATAAAGCATCGGTCTGTCGCCAATTGCAGTTACCGTAAAAATATTCCCGTTTAAAGTAACACTTTTTATGACCGGAACGATATAAGGAATTGCATTAAATTCGGTGCTGAAAGTACAACCATTCGCACCCGTAACATTTATTTTATAGCGCCCTGCAACTACGACATTCAGCAGTTTATCGGTGGTGGAAACCACTTTACCGGAAGGATCAAGCCACTCAAATTTGGTGATATTTAATCCGGAAAAGTTAGGACGGAAATTAGCGGGTTCCTGCAGACAGAAATATTGATCTGCCACCGAGAAAACCGGCGATTGTCTCAAACTTAAATTGATTCCTGTTTTTTCCGCACAAAAACCGGGAGCTATAACTTTTACGATCACTTTTTTAGGGGCAGCAGTCACTGTATAAATATAACTGCTTGGCGTAGCGATTAGTTTGCCGTTGGCTAAATCTTCGTTGGATTCATAATACTCAAAAGTCGCCTGCGAACCATATATTTTAGTTTGAAGCTGGGTTAAATCCACAGTTTCGGTTTTGTTGTTGCCGGCGTCGCAAGGATTCAGGTTAAAAGGACCTTTGTTAATCGGCACTTTTGTACCATATTTTAAATCAATAAATGCAATATCAAAACATCCGGGCACATTTTCCACCCGCACCCAAAGCCGCGTAAGAGTGGACGGAAATGTAAAATTGGACGGATTTGCAATAGGTGTGCTTAAAAAACTTTGTGCTTCGCTTTGCGTTCTGAAGAAGGTGAAAGTATAATCCTTAACCGCGGTACCGAAAATCATTCTGTCCGTATAAGCAGTAAGATCCACTTCGTACAGACCGTCGAAATTGTTATCGCATAAGCCGGTAATCTGGGCATCGCGGGCTTTTGGCGGATACGCGGTGAACAGATCGAGTTGCGCTACGGAATAGCACGATTGGGAGCTTGAAGTAAATCTTGCCCAAAGGGTTGTGATTCCGTTTGCGCTTGTTTTAAAAGTGCTGGATATTTTTCTTTGCCCCTTTTCAGCATCGGCTCTTGTTTTGTAATAAGTGACAACCAGGTCGTCAATGGTATAGGTATTTTTTTCAGGAGAAAATAAGAGCGGGATTCCTGCAGTTAAATCAAATGTTTCGTTAGCATCCAGTTCGAAATCACATTTTTCCAAGGTTGCTTTTTGCGTTAAGACAATTGTGGGCTTAAAATTAATTTTGATATTTAAAGTGCTGACGGAAAAACAGCCGCCGGGTCCGGTAACTTTTACATACACGGTAACATCGCCTTTAGCTGGAAAAGCTGTGGGATTTGATATTAAGCCGGTTAAGGTATTATTAGCAGAATTGTAGCCGGTGTAATAGTTATAGGTTACTTTTTCGGTACCGGTGTAAATTTTGGACTGGAATTGTGAAATGTTAAAAAGCTCAACCCCATCATTGTTATTGTCACAAACTGTTCCGAAGTCCGGCGCATATGTCGGCACAACTACTGGGGTGGACACTAATTTCACATTGATCTCTTTCACTTCCATAGCACAGCTGGAAACCATTCTGATGAAGAGTTTATTATTGCCGGTTTTAATTACAGCTGATGTTATTGGGTTGGTATTGGCATCAGCATCAGCGCGTGAAGCAAAGTATGTTAAAGTTACATCCTGACCACCTACAACTTGGCCGTTTAAGGTGGAAAGTAGAATATTTTCCTGCCCATCCTGGTAAAAATCACAAACTACCGGATTCGCGTTTACTGTTATTCTAATTAAGTTTAACTCCAGTTTTTTCACGGCGAAACATCCCGTTTGGTCGGTAAACCGCACGTAAAAAGCCTTGCTGACAAAACTGCCGTTGATAACCACCGTTTGTTGGGGAGATATCGGATTTTTGTTGTCTATTGCGTCCTGCAAAGTGGCAAAATAACCATTGGTTATACCAATAGGACTTTGTTTAAGCATGCCTATGGCAGAAAGTGCCAAATCCACAGACATTTCTGTAGGTGTTCCGGTAAAGCAGATTTTCGTGGTAATGTTTACCGATTCTACTTTATTAAATTTAATATCAAAATTTACGGTAGCAACGCTGAAACAAAGATCACCTGGAATCTGTACCCGCACGTACACCGGATATTGACCTTCGTGAATGGTTTTTAACTTGGACGGAACGCCGGCATAAGCATCCCGCGAATCTTCATAATAGCTCAGTACGGCCCGCGGATCTGCGTTAAGTAACGGACCAACATTTGCGGGAAAGTTAAACGGTTCGGAGTAATCGCGCAATTCATCGCAGACCGTGAAAGCCGGGTAATTCACCTCTGCAGGAACGTCGGGCGATTTTACAAAATGAACACTGACAGGATCAAAAACATGAAAACAGCTACTCGTTTCATAACGGATGTACAGCTTGGTTGATTCTGTTAAATTGGCAATTTTTACTTCATTGGTATTGGCTGTTGCGTCTGCAGCCGTTAAAAAATAGCGGATTGTTCCCTGAATTGGCAGATTGAAAAGCTGTGTATCGAGTATCGTAAGGTCATAGTTATTTTCAACGCCGTTATTATTGATGTCGCAAACGTTTACGGTGTTTGTAAGCAAACTTGCACCGATAGTTGACAAATTTAAAACCGCAGTCTGAAAACATCCGGCATCTGTTTTATTTTCAGCACGTACGTAAACGGGAGTATTATTAACGGTATAATCCGTCGGAATGGGATTTATGCCGTCTTTCGCATCCTCGCGCGTCGCATAAAACGTAAAGTTGAAATTGGACGGGTCCTGGGTGGTAAGATTTTTAGTAAAATCATTCAGGTTCACTGTGGGTGAACTTCCACTGCAGTAAACAAAACTGTAATTGTTCAAAACAGGAAAATCTACCGCGTAGGTAACCGGAAAATCGTCCTGAAGAATATTTGCTGCGCTGCCGCACACCGGATATTCAATTTTCACGGTGTAAACATCACTTTTTGTGGGGCAAACTGTAACTTTTTGGCCGGTACCAACCAACTGTTTTGCTGAATTATACCAGGTCAGCATAGGCACTACTTCGCCGCCGGCGGGTGTAAACCTCCAGCCTTCTTTTTTAGCTCCCCAAACACCAGTATTTCTTTCTTCAGGAGAATAACCAACCGTACCATCTGAATTGCTTATTCCTAAAAGTGAATTTTTAAATTTTGCACCATCACAAGGCGCCGGTTTATCTTCTACAAAAATTTCAATGATGTTACTGCCTTCATGCAGCACAATTTGAGTGGTGCTTGTGACCTCGCACCCTACGATGGTCCCTTTATAGAAGCTGACAATAAACTTTCGTGATGGTGCTGTGCCCACAACCTGGTAGTAGATTTCCGATTCATCATTTTTTGAAAAAAATAAGTCGCTATAGACCCCAAAAATACTGTTGTGCGGCAGTGTAATACTTGGGTTGGGACTCATCACATTGGGATAGTTCTGGTTTCCTACCTGCGCGGTATTGAAAGCCAGCATACCGTTACTTCCCACCACAACCTCGTTATACACATTACCGAAATAACAGAAACCGAAAGGAATAGTGAGTTTATTAATAAAAGTATCGTCCGCATCCGCATTCAATTTGGTGCCGGAAGTGTACGGCGCAGCCGGCACGTACGGAACGGAGGACATTTCGTACGAAGTAGTTTCGTATACAGTAGGGATGTCTTTTACCTGAAGTTTAAGGCAACTTCCGGTTAAGGGATAGCTGCAGTCCACCGTGGCCTTATCATTACCGAGCGAATCGATAATTTTCGGGACAAGGCTGGCTTGCTGACCATAAAATTGAATATTGAAAAGTAATAAAGTGAGTAAAAAAAATACTTTCTTCGGCATCTCGTACAGTTAATTTTTCTGTTAGTAAACCTCTTCAACATCTGCGTTTTTTTTCGCAGGTTTTTACCCCTGCTTTCATCTTTTCCGATGACAAATTACGTTTTTATTTTGTCTTAAAGATTTTTTTTGCAAAAAATTTCAAAGAATAAATACTAAAGTGCCGCTCGTAAATTCATGCGCAAAGTTAAAAAATATTATCAAAATATCAGTAAAAATATATTACACATATTTAATTCACAATGATAAAAAAATACAGTTGCTTTGTTACCATAAAGGAATGCATTACACGCCATTTCTTTTTATTTCCCCTCCTTTTGCCTAAATTTGCGCTTTAACAATGTTATGGAAGACGAAAAAAGATCCCTCAATTTTATTGAACAAATTATAGAAGACGACTTAGCTGCCGGCTTACCGCAGGATAAATTGCGTTTCCGTTTTCCGCCGGAACCGAATGGTTATCTTCATGTTGGTCACACCAAAGCGATTTGCATCAATTTTGGTCTAGGCGAAAAATATGGCGCGCCGGTTAATCTCCGTTTTGATGACACCAACCCTGAAAAAGAAGAACAGGAATTTGTGGATTCCATTAAAGCGGATATCGAATGGTTGGGTTTTAAATATGACCAGGAACTTTACGCTTCCGATTATTTCGATCAATTATATGATTGGGCGGTTCAAATGATTAAAGACGGAAAAGCTTACGTTGACGAGCAACCATCGGAAGTTATTACCGAACAGCGAAAAAATCCGTTTGAAAATGGCATCGAATCACCTTTTAGAAACCGTCCCGTTGAAGAAAGCCTGGAACTTTTCGAAAAAATGAAAAACGGCGAGTTCGAAGAAGGCGCCATGTCATTGCGCGCGAAAATCGACATGTCTTCACCCAATATGAACATGCGCGATCCTGTGATGTACCGTATTTTAAAGCGACCACACCACCGCACCGGCGACAAATGGAAAATTTATCCAATGTACGACTGGGCGCATGGCGAATCCGATTATATCGAACAGATTTCGCATTCTTTATGTTCATTGGAATTCGAAAATCACCGTCCTTTATATAATTGGTATCTCGACCAGGTTTACGAAGAAAATACCACACGCAACAAGCAACGCGAATTTGCGCGTATGAATGTGTCGTATATGATCACCTCAAAAAGGAAACTTCAGCGCTTGGTCGCAGAAAAAGCGGTGACCGGCTGGGATGACCCGCGTATGCCAACAATTTCCGGAATGCGGAGATTAGGTTTTACGCCAACTTCCATTAAAAATTTTATTGAAAGAGTGGGTGTTGCGAAAAGAGAAAATCTCATTGACATTCAATTGTTGGAATTCTTCGTGCGCGAAGATCTCAACAAAGTCGCAACACGCGTCATGGCGGTAGTAGATCCGGTGAAACTTGTGATTACGAATTATCCGAAAAATCAAGAAGAATGGTTAGAAACCGAAAATAATCCGGAAGACGAAAATGCAGGAACCAGAAAAGTGCCGTTTTCACGGGAACTATATATCGAAAGAGAAGATTTCAAAGAAGAAGGAAATAAAAAATTCTTCCGCTTGAAATTAGGTGGTGAAGTCCGCTTGAAATCTGCGTACATCATTAAAGCTGAAAGCGTTGACAAAGATGAAAACGGCGAAATAACCACGATTTATGCGACTTACGATCCGAAAAGTAAATCTGGCTCCGGAACCGAAGAAAGTTTGCGAAAAGTAAAAGGCACGCTTCACTGGGTTTCTGCGGCGCACGCATTGCCAATTGAAGTTCGTATTTACGACCGACTTTTCACCACGCCGCAACCGGACGCTGAAAAAGAAACCGATTTTATGGAATTCCTGAACCCGGAAAGTTTGAAAGTAGTACAGGGTTTTGCTGAACCAAGTTTAAAGGATGCTGAAATCGGCCATCCTTATCAATTCCAGAGAATCGGCTATTTCACCAAAGACCGCGATTCCACACCGGAAAAACCGGTTTTCAACCGCACGGTTACTTTGAAAGACGGTTTCAAACCTGAATAATTTAATTTCCTTTTCTGTTTTCAGAAAAGGATTTTTTTCGGGCTAAAAACGGCATTTTTTCCGTTTTAACCAAAAGCAAAAAATCAGGTCAAACAGCGCCGAATTTTTTGGTTTTAGTGCTTAATAAAAGGCACTCTTTTATTTTAATTATCTTTGCCCCGAATTTTACGTTATGAAAAAATTACTGTCCACGTTCCTTTTATTTTCGTTTTTATTTTCGTTTTCACAACAGTCAATTGCTTTTGAAAATGGTTCTTTCAAAGAAATTTTAGCCAAAGCCAAAAAAGAAAAAAAGCTCGTTTTTCTTGATGCCTATGCGTCGTGGTGCGGTCCATGTAAACTCATGGAAAAAAATATTTTCACGCTTCCGGCGGTAAAAGCTTATTACGATGCCAACTTCATCAATGCGCGTATTGATATGGAAAAAGGTGAAGGCCGTGAAATCGCTGCAAAATATTCCGTGCGCTCCTACCCTTCTTTTCTGTTTTTAAATGGCGACGGCGAGCTGGTGATGCAGAATTTTGGCTACATGGGCGAAGAAGATTTTTTAACCATCGCAAAAGAAGCCAACAACCCCAAACTTGCCGGAAATTCCATGAAAGAGCTTTTTGAAAAAGGTGAAAAAGATCCGGAGTTTTTGCTGAATTTTATGAAACGCTACTCCGAAAGTGACTATGAACTGGCGAAAAAGGGTTCTGAAAGATATTTTGCAAACAAGACGACAGCTGAATTTACCCGCGATGAAGTTGGCTTGCTTCTGTATTTTTTAAAGTCACCTTCCGATGCAAATTACCAAATTTTTAAGGCCAAAAAAGACCAAATTTCTAAAATTTTGTCTCCAGAAATTTATCAGCAGTTTGATGCCAACATAAAAATTTCCAAGGTGATGGAAAATTCTTTAGATCAAAAAACAGGACTGATTGATGACCAATATTTCTTCAAAAATGCCATTCCGCTTATCGGTCAAAAAGACGCGGAAACTGCCTTGGCCAGGATGAAAGTAATTTATTACGAAAACATCGGAAACTTTCCCGAGTACGAAAAAGCTGCACTCATTTACTATAAAAACGCTGACGATTTTGATCCGCAGGAATTATTACAGCCAGCCTGGAATTTCGCGCAACATGTGGAAAATAAAGACTCACTTAAGAAAGCTCAGGAATGGGCAGAAAAATCGGTGATGAAAGGAGAAACGCCGGAAAACACGTATATTCTGGCAAGAATTTACGAGAAAAACGGCAAAAAGACCGAAGCAAAAACCTACGCAGAACTTTCAAAAAATCTTTCCGAAAACCAGGGAAAAGACACCAGCCTCGCCACCGAACTTTTAAAAAGCTTAAAATAATTTCGCTTTGAAAATTTTCCCTTTCGCCTTCGCTGCGTTTTTTTCTTTCGCGTGTAAAGCTCAGATTTCAGATTCCACCCATTCGCCACAATTGTATTTTAAAGCAAATGCGCTTTTATTACCGGCCGGAATTATCAATGCCGGTGCAGAATATCAGCTAAAAGAAAAAGTCACCCTTCAGGCAGATTTTCTTATTTCACCCTGGAAATCTTTCAGCGGGAAACCCATGCAGATTTATATTGCGGGATTGGACGCGCGCTATTATTTTAAGGAAGCCTTTAAAAACTGGTATCTCGGCGCCAATATTTCCGCTTCGCGCTATATCATGCAAAAATGGAATTATTGGAGCGATGGGCCCTATCAGTACCGGCCCGAATCACCCGTTTATGTCGCTTCCGATCTGTACCAAGTGGGTTTTTCCGCAATGTTGGGAGCAACAGTTGGATATCAGCTTCAGTTGAGCGACCGTTGGAATATAGATGTTTTTCTGGGCGGCGGCAATGTCCAAAGTTTCTACAAAGGATATCACAAAAAACTGGGAATCCGGTATGATACAGATCCCACCCGAAATTACAACCGCAGCGGCGAATGGATGATTTACCGCGGCGGCGTGATGATCGCCTACAGAATAAAAAACCATGAACATAAAAAGTAAAAAATTTGCTGTAATTGCCGCAATTACCTTCGTTATTTTATTTCTCTTCAACTACATCGGCAACGATATGCCCGACAAATTGGAACGCGCACTCATGACCGCGGTGGCAGGCGTAATCGGACTGACCATCGGGATGTGGTTTGTGTACCGCAACTCCAAGGACGACACGCACCACGATTTCGACTAAAACCGAAAAATTACCTGCTTTTACGGCAAATTTTTTGAGCGGACATTTCGCGCTTTCCGCTGCAATCTTTTTGCGCCGCCGTTTGGCAAACGGCGCCACAAAAAGGATTTCCACTGCAATCGCGGCCGCGGGAGAAGTAGGAAGTATGAGGTGTGAAGTAGGAAGGATGAAGTAGGAAGTAGGAAGTGTGAACTGTGAAGTAAAGTTCATGTGATTAACTTATTCTTTTTACTTTCTACCTTTTACTTTCTACCTTTTACTTTTTACTTTTTACTTTTTACTTTCTACCTTTTACATTCTAAATTGCTATTAAACTTCATCCTTCATCCTCCATCCTCCAAATTCACTTTTTACTTTTTACTTTTTCCAGTACCTTTGCACCATGATAAAAATCGGCAATATAGAGCTGCCAGAATTTCCGTTGTTGCTTGCGCCAATGGAAGATGTTTCAGATCCTCCCTTTCGCAAACTCTGCAAAATGCACGGCGCAGATATGATGTATTCGGAATTTATTTCTTCCGAAGGCTTAATTCGTGATGCGATGAAAAGCCGCAAAAAACTCGATATTTTTGATTACGAAAGACCCGTCGGCATTCAGATTTTCGGTGGTGATGAAGAAGCCATGGCCCTGTCCGCAAAAATTGTGGAAACCGTAAATCCGGATATTGTAGACATCAATTTTGGTTGTCCTGTGAAAAAAGTTGTCTGCAAAGGCGCCGGCGCCGGGGTTTTGAAGGATATCGATTTAATGATTCGCCTCACGAAAGCGGTCGTGAATTCCACACATTTACCTGTGACGGTGAAAACGCGTTTGGGTTGGGACACCGAAAGCATCAATATTATGGAAGTTGCGGAAAGACTGCAGGAAGTTGGTGTAAAAGCGCTGACCATTCACGCCAGAACCCGCGCACAAATGTACAAAGGTGAAGCCGACTGGAATTACATTCATAAAGTAAAAAACAATCCCAATATTGAAATTCCAATTTTCGGGAACGGCGACATCGATTCCGCGCAAAAAGCCTGGGAATACAAAAATAAATTCGACTGCGACGGTATTATGATCGGCCGTGGCGCCATCGGTTATCCCTGGATTTTTAATGAAGTAAAACATTTTTTCGCCACCGGTGAAATTTTGCCGGAACCCACCATTACACAAAGGCTGGAAGCGGTGCGTCAGCACGCAGAATGGAGCAAAGATTGGAAAGGTGAAAGATTGGGCTTGATAGAAATGCGCCAACATTACAGCAATTATTTCCGTGGAATTCCGCATTTCAAAGATTTCCGCCGCAAGTTTCTGGAGGTTTTCACTTTGGAAGAAATGGATGCGGTTATCGCGGAGGCTGATGAGTTTTACAAAAATTTCGAGGTTGCGAATGGATGATTTGAGGATTTGAGAATGTGATAATTTTATAATTCGAAAATGAGGTAATTTGAAAATTTGAGAATGTACTGGTGTTGTTTTATTTTCAAAAAAAATAAAGAATTGGCTGCTAAAGAAGCAAAAAATTTGATTTTACATTTTAAGGTTATTGATTAACACAATTTGAAAAGCAAAAATTAGCTGCATAAAAGCCAAAAAATTCGATTTTACATTTTAGAATGAGCACAATTTGAAAAGTAAAAATTACCTGCTTAAACGGCAAAAAATTCCATTTTAACCAATTTTCAAATTACCTCATTGTCACATCACCACATTAACTAATCACCTCCGGTAACGTTTCCCATATTTAAAGGACTAATCAACAAAACTATTTTGATGCTGAAAGCTGAAAATGTAACCAAAACTTATAATGCCGGCAAAAAACTGGCGCTCGAAGATTTCTCGATAAACGTGCCGGAAAGCAGTATTTACGGACTTCTTGGTCCGAACGGCGCCGGAAAAACGACTTTTATCCGCATCATCAACCAAATTACGCAAGCCGATTCCGGTGAGGTTTTTATTAACGGTCAAAAGCTGAATCCCGAGCACATCCGCCAAATCGGTTATATGCCGGAAGAACGCGGACTCTATAAAAACATGACCGTTGGCGACCAGATTCTGTATTTTGGTGAGCTGAAAGGAATGTCTAAAAATGATGCGCTGCAGCAGGCAAAATATTGGTTTGAACAGCTGGAAATCGACCAGTGGTGGAAGAAAAAACTCAGCGAACTTTCGAAAGGAATGGCGCAAAAAATACAGTTTGTGGTGACGGTCTTGCACCGCCCGAAACTGCTGATTCTGGATGAGCCGTTTTCGGGTTTTGATCCGGTGAACGCAAATCTCATCAAAGACCAAATCCTGAACCTCAAGAAAAACGGCACTACGATTATTCTTTCCACGCACCGCATGGAAAGTGTCGAGGAAATGTGCGATTACGTTGCGCTGATCAATCAGGCGAAAAAAGTGCTGGACGGAAAAGTTTTCGACGTGCGCGAACAGTTTAAGAAAAATATTTTCAATGTAACGCTGGCAGATGTAAGTTTAGAGCGTTTTGAGCAGTTTAAAAAGCAATTCGACATTCACCATTTTTCCACTGAAAACAATCTGATTTCCTTTGATTTAAAAAACGACAGTGACCAACATCTGCTTTTAAACGAACTGATGAATGTAGGAAAAATACGCTCTTTTGACGAGAAAATTCCGAGTATGAATGAAGTCTTCATCAATGCCGTGAGCGGAAACCAAGCGGAAATTTTAATTTAATCTAAAAATATTCATGAGAAATATATTTCTGATCACGAAAAGAGAATATTTAACCCAGGTTAAGAAAAAATCTTTCGTTATTCTGACGCTCTTAGGACCGGTTTTAATGATTGGTTTGGGCTTGCTGATCGCCTTTATGTTTAAAGCGAACGAAAGCACAAGCACTTTCAATGTCGTCGATAAAAGCGGACTTTTCGTAAACAAACTGAAAGGAAATTCACAAATCAAATATGTTTTTGTCCCAGCGGAAAATGAAAAATCATTGGAAGTCACGCTGAAAGACATGGACGGAATTGAAGGTTTGCTCGTGATTCCAGCGCTTCACAACTACAATTATGACCAGCTGCAAAAAGAAACAAAGCTGCTGATCAACAAAAAAATCGGCTTTGATACGAAAACAACTGTCGCCACTGATTTGGCGAAAATCATCCGCACGGAAAAAATAAAAACGCTCGGCATTTCGGAAAGTCAGATGACGGATTTGGAAAAAAATTTCGAGCTGAACACCAAAAATGTCGTGGACAATAAAACCACGGACAGCGACCTGTCTTTCGGTGTGAAGTCAGGTCTCGCTTTAGTGCTGATGTACGCGGTTTTCATGTTCATCATAATTTACGGCGTCCGCGTGATGCGCAGCGTTTTGGAAGAAAAAAATAACCGCGTGGTAGAAATTATCATTTCTTCCGTGAAGCCGTTTGAGCTCATGATGGGAAAAATTTTGGGCGTGACACTGGTCGCTTTAACACAGTTCAGCATTTGGATTACCATGGCAGTTTTAGGTGCTTTATTCCTGAACACGGGATTTGCAGCGATGAAAAACCAAATTCCTGGTGGTGAACAAGCGGAAATGATTCAAAAATTTGATTTTAAGCAAACGGCAGGTGAAGTTTCTCATATTCTTCTGGATATGAACGTTCCCGTGATTATCGCGGTTTTTATCGTTTTCTTTTTGTTGGGTTATATTTTTTACAGCTCGATGTACGCGGCAATAGGTTCTGCGGTGGACAACGAAACAGAGACGCAGCAGTTCACTCTTTTCGCCATCATTCCACTGATGTTGGGAATGTACGGCAGTTTCACGATTATGAACAATCCCGAAGGTCCGCTGGGTTTCTGGCTTTCGATGATTCCATTTACGTCGCCCGTGGCGATGATTGCGCGGATTCCGTTTGGCGTGCCGGTATGGCAGATTTTGGTATCCGTACTATTGCTTCTGCTTTCCACTTTGTTAATGGTTTATATTGCCGCAAAAGTGTACCGCGTGGGGATTCTGATGTACGGAAATAAAGCCAGCGCAAAAGAACTTTGGAAATGGATTAGAAGCTAAAAATTTGCTCTTTTAAGTGCAAATTCTTGAAAAATATAAAATTCCATCAATGCAAGTTGGTGGGATTTTTTTTGGTTTTGTGGGTAAGTTGTAGGCGCGAGCGAAGCGAGCGCAATGTTTTCATAGTTGTAGGGAAACGTTTTCCTACAGCAGATTGGTTTAAGATTTAAAAAATGTGCCGCTAAAAGCGGAAATTTTTGGAAATTGAAATGGCGCGAGCGAAGCGAGCGTAAATGTTTTTCAAAGTTGTAGAGAAGCATCATTAGCGCTGCCACCTTGTCAAGGTTCGAACCTTGACAAGGTTTAAAAAGTAATTGCAGAAAAAATTTGCCGTTAAAAGGGCAAAATTTTCGAAACTGGATAATGCGCGAGCGACGCGAGCGGAAACGTTTTCCAAGTTGTGGAAATATTTTTTCGTGTTTAAAAAATTTGCCGCTAAAACGGCAAATTTTTGGAGATTAAAAAGGGGCGCGAGCGAAGCGAGCGCCAATATTTTCAAAGTTGTAAGAACATTTTCCGAGCTTAAAAAATTAGCCGCTAAAAAGGTAAATTTTTGAAAATAAAAAAGTTCGCGTGCGAAGCGGGCGCCAATGTTTTCAAAGTTGTAGAAAGATTTTTTCGTGTGTAAAAAAATTCGCCGCTAAAACGCCTGATTTTTCCAAAATAAAAATTCCATCAAAAATGAATTGATGGATTTTTTTTATTAATTGATTCTTACAAATTAGAACAAACCCTAGCCCTGATTGAAACGGCATCCTTTTGCGGAGCGCAGCGGAGCAAAAGATAAAGTGGAAACCTAACGAAGTCGTTTGGCGTAGCCAAAGCAGGTTCCCGGCTCCTAAAAATTCCGGCTTGAAAAGCCATTTTTTCAAAAAAAATTCCACCAAGTTGAATTGGTGGAAATTTTTTTTAATTAAATATATAGCTCAGTCCGGCACTTACGACCTGTTCGGTTTTCTTTTTCGCGATGCTCGGATCTGTGCCCGGCTCGTTCATCAGACCTTTGTAGGTGTTTGAAAGTCCTAAATCATAGCGCGCGGTAAGCTCGAGTTTCCGCAAGTACGAAAAGCCAACTCCAAAGCCAAGCGCCATATTGAAGCTGCTGGCTTTACCATTAACTCCCGGATATTGCGGCAGTTCCTCAATTCCATAATAAGGTCGGGAAGCGGGTACATCCGTAACTTTCTGGCTTACCAAAAAATTAAATTTCGGTCCTGCAAGGGCAAAAAATTCTGAGGCAGCTTCTGAAAAATAACCTTTAAAATACAGGGGCACGCTGACGTAATTATTTGCATAAACAGCATCGTAACCGCTGGATCCTTTAAAATCTTTATTTTTCCCTGATTCACCCGCGCCTAAATATTCTACACCGGGCTGCAGATAAAACTGGTCACGGCTGTCGACCGGAATCAGCGCCAAAACACCACCGTAACCCGAAAATAAAGCTCCTGACGGATTATGTGCATTGGTGATTCGCGAATACGTGCCGCCGCCCGTGACGCCGAAGCGCGTACTGCTGAAATCGATTTGCGCCGATAAAGCAACTGAAGCGACCAATGCAGAAGTTAAAAGAATTTTTTTCATACCACTTGTGTTTTTGTGTCTTATCCTAAAACTTTTGCAACAGTAGAACCGATTTCAGCCGGAGAATCTACCACGTTGATTCCGTTTTCTCTCATGATTGCCATTTTCGCCTGAGCGGTATCATCGGCACCACCAACGATCGCACCCGCGTGCCCCATTGTACGGCCTTTTGGTGCAGTTTGTCCTGCGATGAAACCAACAACCGGTTTTTTAGAACCTGATTCTTTATACCAACGTGCAGCTTCAGCTTCCAGGTTTCCACCGATTTCACCGATCATTACCACTGCTTCAGTTTCCGGATCGTTGATGAAAAGCTCCAAAGCTTCTTTGGTAGTCGTTCCGATGATTGGGTCACCACCAATTCCGATTGCAGTAGAAACACCGTAACCGGCTTTTACCACCTGGTCAGCAGCTTCGTAAGTTAAAGTTCCGGATTTAGAGACAATACCTACTTTACCTTTTTTGAAAACGAAACCTGGCATAATACCGATTTTTGCTTCGTCGGAAGTGATAATTCCAGGGCAGTTTGGTCCGATTAATCGGGAACCTGTACCCACTAAATATTCCTTAACTTTTACCATATCAGCAACAGGAATTCCTTCGGTAATACATACGATCACTTTGATTCCGGCTTCAGCAGCTTCCATAATGGCGTCTGCAGCAAACGCAGGCGGAACGAAAATAATACTTACGTTGGCTCCCGCTTTTTCTACAGCATCAGCTACCGTGTTGAAAACAGGTTTTCCCAAATGTTCAGAACCACCTTTCCCCGGAGTTACACCGCCTACAACGTTGGTTCCGTATTCAATCATCTGACTTGCGTGGAAAGTTCCTTCGTTTCCGGTAAAACCCTGTACGATTACTTTAGAATCTTTGTTTACTAATACTGACATTTCTTATTTTTTAAATTTATTTAATTTTAATGCTTACAAAATTACTCAATAATTATTGAATTAAAGAGGAACAGCAGGCGTTATTTCAAATTTTTAAGTTTGATTTCCTTGCGTAAATACTGCTTAAATTCTTCAGCAATCGGGCCGAAATATGTTCCTTTTTTCAGATCACGGTTCACACCGCATTTTGCTAAAAGTACCGTGCCGGTTTCTACCCGAACTCCGGAAGCCATACCCACCTGTCCCCAAATTGTTACCTCATCTTCGATGATGCAACAGCCGGCAATTCCGGTTTGGGAAGCGATCAAGCATTTTTTTCCGATGACGGTATCATGACCAATCTGAATTTGGTTATCTAAAACCGAACCTTCGCCAATAATCGTAGAATCAGTAACGCCACGATCAATGGTACAGTTGTTTCCGATTTCAACGTTATCATTGATGACAACATTTCCCACCGAAATTAAACGATCAAAATTTCCGTCTTTTTTGCGGTAATAAAAAGCATCTCCACCCAAAACAGTGTTCGATTGAATGATGACATTGTCACCAATTTCTGTGCGGTCACCAATTACAACATTTGGAAAAATGATGCAATTGTTACCAATTTTTACATTATTTCCGATAACGACTGATGGATGAATCTGTGTGTTTTCACCAACTTCCAGTTCGTGTAACGTTTCACCAAAATGAGTAATTTTAGTGAAATGCTGGTTAATTTTATTGAAATCGCCAAACGGATCGCTGGAAACCAAAAGTGCTTTACCTTCGGGACAGTCCACGTTCTGATCGATCAAAACGATTGTCGCCGCTGATTTCAGGGCTTTTTCGTAATATTTTGGATGGTTTACAAATACAATATCGCCGCTTTTCACCCGGTGAATTTCATTGGTTCCAAGCACGGGGAAATCCGGGTCGCCCACCATTTGAGCGCCAATTAATTCAGCTATAGATTGCAGCGTTTGAGGTTGTGCAAATGTCATTTTATAAATATTTATTGCGGACTTTGCAGCCCGACTTGAGCGGAAATCCTTTTGCGAGGAACGAGCAAAAGATTGGGAGCGGAAGGCGGAAAAAGCTGCCCAAAAAAATTCGCCGCTAAAACGGCATTATTTTACTCTTTCCAGATAAGAACCGTCTTCGGTGTTGACTTTAATTTTATCACCAGCCTCGATGAACAAAGGAACCATTACACGCGCACCGGTTTCGACAATCGCATTTTTCAGTGCGTTAGTCGCGGTATTTCCTTTTACGCCCGGATCAGCTTCGATAACATCCAAATAAACTGTTGGTGGAATTTCCGCAGAAAGTGGAGATTCATCAGCTTCTTTTAAAATGATGGTTACTTCTTCGCCAGCTTTCATAAACTGTGCGTTTTCAATCATTTCCTTATCTAAATAGATTTGAGAAAAATCCTCATTATTCATAAAGTGGTAACCGTTGTCATCTTCGTATAAATACTGGAATTTACGTGTGGTTACTTTTACTTCGTCAATTTTATGTCCCGCAGAAAAAGTATTGTCCAACACTTTTCCGTTGGTTACCGATTTCATCTTTGTTCTTACGAAAGCAGGTCCTTTTCCAGGTTTTACGTGTAAAAATTCAATGATTTTGAAGATATCGTTGCTGTATTCGATACACATTCCTTTTTTAATATCGTTGCTTGTTGCCATTTATAATAGTTGATGGTTTATAGTTGATGAGTGATGAGTGATGGGTGCAGGGTGATGGTGCAGGGATCAACTGTTTCTTTAATATTTATTCTTTTTTATTTGCTTTTTTTTCTTGCTCCGGGCTCTTGGCCCCGGGCTTTTGATAGTTGGATCTAGGTTCTTGATTCGTGGCTCTTAATACTAATCTTTTCCCGTACCGTAGCCTTTCACAATTCCACGTGGAGAGTTGCGGATGAATTCCAAAATTTCGTCGCGTTCCACAGTGGGCAGCATTTCTTTTTCAATGTAACTTGCCGCTTGCGAAACGTTCATTTTCATCTGAAAAATAGCGCGGTAAATCTTCTGGATTTCGAATATTTTCTCGTTGTTAAAACCTCGTCTGCGCAAACCAATCGAGTTGATTCCCGCGTACGTCATCGGCTCGCGCGCGACCTTCACGTAAGGTGGAATATCCTTTCGAACCAAAGTTCCACCGGAAATCATGACGTGTTTCCCGATTTTACCGAACTGATGAACCGCGGAAAGTCCGCCCATTACGGTGTAATCACCAATTTCAACGTGTCCTGCGATGCCGCAGCCGTTTACGATAATTACATTATTTCCGATGATGCAGTCATGTGCAATATGTGAGGTTGCCATAATCAGGCAGTCTTTGCCTAAGATCGTGTGCCCTGAAGCTTTGGTACCGCGGTTTACGGTAACGCATTCGCGTAAGGTCGTTCCGTCACCGATAATCACCTGCGTGTCTTCGCCGTCGAATTTCAAATCCTGTGGAATTGCGGAAATTACCGTCCCCGGAAAAATGCGGCAATTTTTGCCGATTCGCGCCCCATCCATAATGGTTACATTGGGGCCAATCCAGGTGCCCTCGCCTATTTCCACATCGCCCGCGATGGTGGAAAAAGGTTCGATGGTCACGTTTTTGTGAACAATTGCGCGTTTGTCAACGGCAGCTAATTGGTGAATCATCTAGTCCGCTTTGTTTTTAGCTACCTGAGCCATCAGTTCTGCCTCTACAACAACGCTGTCGCCGACATAACCGAAGCCCTGCATGTGCACAATACCTCTTCTGATTGGTGAAATCAATTCAATTTTAAATACCATGGTATCACCAGGTACCACTTTTTTCTTGAATTTTACTTTATCAATTTTAATGAAATAGGTGGAATAATTTTCGGGATCGGGAACACTGGCAAGAACCAGAATTCCACCCGTCTGCGCCAAGGCTTCTACCTGAAGAACACCGGGCATTACCGGTTCTTTTGGAAAGTGACCTACGAAATAAGGCTCATTCATCGTCACATTTTTCAAACCGACAACGTGAGAATCTGAAAGTTCCAGGATTTTATCGATTAATAAAAACGGTGGACGGTGCGGCATCAAACGCATAATTCCGTTGATGTCGTAAACCGGCTCTTTATTAATATCGATATCCGGAACGTTTTTCTTTTTCTGTAATTTCCACTGTCGGTTCAGTTTTTTCGCAAACTGGGTGTTCACGAAGTGACCAGGTTTATTGGCAATTACTTTACCTTTTATTTTCACTCCCACCAAAGCTAAGTCGCCCACCACATCTAGAAGTTTGTGACGCGCAGCTTCATTAGGATAATTTAAAGTAAGATTATCTAAAATTCCATTCGGGCGAATTGAAACTTCATCTTTTCCGAAAGCTTTTCTTAATTTTTCTGATGTTTCCTGCGTTAATTCTTTGTCAACGTAGACGATAGCGTTAGAAATATCGCCACCTTTTATCAAGCCGGCATCCAGAAGCATTTCTAATTCATGTAAGAAACTGAAAGTACGCGCCGCAGAAATTTCATCTTTAAACTCCGAAATATCTTTCAATGTTGCATTTTGCGTTCCTAAAACTTTCGTTCCAAAATCCACCATTGTCGTCACTTCGTAAGAATCTGACGGAATAATGGTAATTTCCGAACCTGTTGCCGGATCACTGTAGCTAAGCACTTCTTTAACCACCAAATATTCTCTGGCAGCCGATTGTTCCTCAACTCCCGCTTTTTCGATAGCTTCAACAAAAAACTTAGAAGAACCGTCTAAAATTGGCGGTTCTGCGCTGTTCATTTCCAGAATTGCATTGTCGATATCACAACCCACCAAAGCTGCTAAAAGGTGCTCGCAGGTGTGAATGCGAACGCCCAGTTTTTCTAAAGTTGTCCCACGCTCGGTTGTCGTCACATAATTCACATCAGCTTCAATATGCGGCCTGCCTTCCAGGTCGGTTCTGATAAAAACAAAACCTGTATTTTCTTTTGCAGGTTTTATGGTCAGGGTAACTTCGCGACCGGTATGAAGTCCGATCCCGGAAAGGGAAACTTCTTCTTTTAAAGTTTTTTGCTTATCACTCATTAGTTTGATCTTTTGAGTTTCTCTCAAGATTATTTATTCGTTTTACGATATCGGTAAAATTTCGGAAATGCACGTAATTTCTACGGTATTCACCTGCGTTTATCGCGGGGGAACCGTACAGGATTTCGCCATCTTTCGCAGAAGCATTTACGCCACTTTGGGCCTGTACTTTCACTTGGTTTCCGATATTGATGTGGCCGACAATGCCCACCTGACCACCAATCTGGTTCCAGTCACCGATCACGGTAGAGCCTGCAATTCCCGCTTGTGCGGCAATTACATTATGTTGGCCTATTTTTACGTTATGTGCTATTTGGATGAGATTATCGATCTTAGTCCCTTTACCAATAATGGTAGAACCAAGCGTTCCGCGGTCGATGCTGCAATTGCTGCCGATTTCCACGTTATCTTCAATAACCACATTGCCTAACTGTGGAATTTTCTGGTACCCGTCTTTTGTAGGCTGAAATCCGAAACCGTCTGAACCCACCACAGTATTGGAATGAATGATGCAATTGTCGCCTATTACACAATAATCGTAAACGCGCACGCCGCTGTACAGCACGCAGTTTTTACCGATTTTTACATTTTTACCAATGTAAACCTGAGGATATATTTGGCTACCGGCACCAATTTTTACCTTTTCGCTTACGCAGGTAAAAGCACCGATGTATACATTTTCGCCAATCGTTGCACTTTCATGAAATACTGCCCCATCTTCAATACCGGATTTTCGGCCCTGCATTTCCTGGTACAAATTCATTAAAATCTGAAAAGAAAGATAAGCATCTTCAACCGCGATAATCGTGGGTTTATAAGGAATATCGGACAATAACTTTTCGGAAACTATAATTACCGCGCATTTCGCATCGCGCAGGTAATCTACAAATCGTGCCTGCGCCACAAAGGAAAGGTGTCCTTCTTCTGCACTTTCTATGGGCGCGACTCCCGTGATGACGGTTTGGTCATCTCCAATGATCCGACCATTAATAAAACTTGCAATCTGCGACGCGGTAAACTCCATAGCGGCAAAGATAGGAAATTATGAAATATTTTATATCTTTTTATAATTTTTATGGATTTCCGGTGAGGCCATTTTTATAAGTTTTATCACGTCGAAAATCTGTGGCATCAAACCTTTAGTTATATAAACTGAAAAAATCTGCCCTAATAACCCCCAGTTTTTTCAAATTAGATTTCCCGCGGAAACGCTAATATATATTTCGTGTTTTGCTGGCTAATAAAAGAAGAGAGGATTTGATTTTCTGAGTGGTCCAAGCGTATTTTTTCACCATTCTTCTGAAGCAGAAAAATCGGTTGCTCCTCTGCATTATACGGCAAAAGATGGCGTGCAAGTTCGTTCACGAGTTCTGAACCGGCGCCAGCGCCATATTTCTCGTCGGTAAGCTGAATTTTTTCCTGAATAAATTCCGAAGAAAACGGCTGCGAAGAAATAATGGTTCTGGGGAAATTGCGTTGAATTACGCAGCGGCACAAATAGGATAAAACGACATCTTCATTTTTAGACCAAAATTTCATGGCCTGAATGACATCATTATCATCAAGTTCGGTGAAACGCTGCAAATCTTCAGGTGTAGCACATTCAAACTTATTTTTGTGCAGAAAATAACTCAGATTTTCCGATGCCGGAAGATTATGTCCTTGTGAAACCAGGGTTTTTGCGCGCGCCAAGATTTTCACCAAAAGAAACTCCGCAATCGCGGCAGTTTTATGGTAATACACCTGCCAGTACATAAACATTCGCGCGGTGAGGAAATTTTCAATGGAATAAATTCCTTTCGCATCGATGACCAGTTCGTCCTGCGAAACATTCATCATTGAAATAATTCGTTGCGTGTTCACATTTCCTTCGGAAACGCCGGTATAAAAACTGTCGCGCTTCAAATAATCGAGGCGGTCAACATCAAGTTGTGAGGAAATCAACTGGTTGAAAAATTTCCGGTGGTACTTTCCCTGAAACATTTCAATCGCCGTGGAAAGTTGGCCATCAAATTCGTCATTCATTTTCCGCATCAGTAATAAGGAGAGTTTTTCGTGATGCCAGTCGTCCATCAGCATATTTTCCAGCGCGTGCGAAAACGGACCGTGACCAACATCGTGCAGCAAAATCGCCAGCATGGCTCCTTTTTCTTCGTCTTTGGAAATCGCGACACCTTTCAGTTTTAAAGTTTCCAGCGCAGTAAACATCAGATGCATCGCGCCCAAAGCGTGGTGAAAGCGCGTGTGCGTGGCGCCCGGAAAAATGAGGTTGAGAAGACCAGTTTGGGAAATTCGGCGCAGCCGCTGAAAATACGGATGTTCGATGACATCAAAAAGAATTTCGTGCGGAATATTGATAAACCCGTGCACCGGATCATTAATGATTTTAAATTTATTGGTCATAAGCGATGTCTAAAAGCGAAAAATTTGCCCGTGAAACAGCACAAATTTACATATTTGTTTCGGAGCGTTCGCGTCCGGCCTGAACTTCAATAAAACAATAAACAAAAAAAAAGGCCAAAATAGCGCGGAATTTTAAAAAAAATTAACGCAAGTTTAACGTGTTTTTAAAGAAAAGTTGGCATTTTATGGTTGTATTTTTGACGGCGAGACCACAGCGAATTGCTTTAATTAAAGTGAGTTGCGCGGTTTCTTTAAATTAATAAACAAAAAAATGTATGTCAAAACTTATTTGGATTGATGATGAAGTAGATTTACTAAAACCTCACGTTGTATTTTTAGAAAATAAAGGCTACCATATTACGCCCGTAAACAACGTAAACGAAGCTTTGGAAATGATCGAAAAAGAGAATTTTCAGCTCGCGCTTTTGGATGAAAATATGCCCGGAATCTCCGGTTTGGAGGCGATTCCGATGATTAAAAATATCGATTCTGCAATTAAAATAGTGATGGTGACCAAAAATGAAGAGGAACTTATTATGGAACAGGCCATCGGTTCCCAAATCGCGGATTATATTCTGAAACCTGTAAATCCCAACCAGGTTTTGCTGTCTTTAAAGAAAAATCTGCAGGAAGAAACTTTGGTGGAACAAAAAACGATTTTGGAATATCAGCAGGAATTCCGCAACCTTTCCATGGAACTTTCTTACCTGAAAACCTACCAGGAATGGGCGGAATATTATAAGAAAATCCTGAATTGGGAAATAAAATTCGATAAAGTTTTCGACAGTGAATTTTCAGATTTGCTGCAATCTCAAAAAGAAGAAGCCAATATTCAGTTTTCCAAATTCATCGAAAATAATTACGAAGACTGGTTGCATTCTTCAGAAAAACCGATGATGAGCCACACTTTGTTTAAAGAAAAGGTGAAACCTGAAATAGAAAAAGAGAAAGTGCTTTTGCTGATGGTGGATAATTTACGTTACGACCAGTGGAAAGTGATCGAACCGCTTTTCACCAAATTTTACCAAAAAACCTCCGAAGATTATTATTACAGCATCTTGCCTACCGCCACGCAATACGCGCGAAATTCCTTTTTTGCAGGTTTAATGCCGTCGGAAATTGAAAAAAGATTCCCGGAATATTGGTTTAATGACAATGAAGAAGGCAACAAAAACGAGCACGAACGCGAATTTCTGGAAGACCAAATGAAAAGACTTGGTTTGTCCGGAAAAAGTATGAAATATCTGAAAATCCTGAATTCCGATTTCGAAAAGAAAATTCTGGAAGATTTCAACCAGCACAAAAACAACGATTTGCTGGTTATTGTGTACAATTTCATCGATATTTTATCGCACGCCAAAACCGATAATGTCATCGTAAACCAATTAATTCGCGACGACAAAACTTTCCGTTCACTTACCTACAACTGGTTTGAAAACTCTTCGTTGCTGAAAATCATTAAAACAGCTGCGGAAAACGGTTTCAAACTGATTTTAACCACCGACCACGGCACCATCTACGTGAAAAAACCGAGCAAAGTAGTTGGCGACCGCGAAACGTCTACCAATATCCGTTATAAAACCGGACGAAGTTTGACGTACGAGAAAAACGATGTCTGGGCGATTTCCAATCCGGAAAAACTGTTTTTACCAAAGGGAAATCTGAGTTCGAAATATATTTTCGCCAAGAACAACACCTTTTTAGCTTACCCGAAAAATTACAATCATTTTGTAAATTATTATAAAGAAACTTACCAGCACGGCGGCATTTCTTTGGAAGAATGCATTATACCGATTTGTGTTATGGAGCCCAAATAGTTTTTTCATAGTTTATTTTAGTTTGGGTTCCGGGGCGGGAAAAATCAAAGATTTTTCCCGCTTTTTTCTGCCAAAAAATCAGCTTCGCAAAGCCATAAACATATTGTATTTTTGCACAAATTAAAATATTAATGAGAATTATTTCTTACAATGTGAACGGCATTCGTGCCGCTTTTACCAAAGATTTTGTAGGTTGGTTACAGACCGCAAATCCCGACGTAATCTGCATTCAGGAAAGTAAAGCGGGAAACGACCAGATCGACATCGCAGGCCTGGAAAAAGTGGGTTACCACAGCTATTGGCACTGCGCGCAGCGAAAAGGTTATTCCGGTGTTGGGATCGCCTCCAAAGTGCAACCTAAACATGTGGAATACGGCTGCGGCATTGAGCATTATGATTCTGAAGGCAGAATTATGCGGGCTGATTTCGACCATTTTTCCGTGATCTCGGTTTATGTTCCTTCCGCTTCGAATATCGAAAGACTGGATTTTAAAATGCAGTTCTGTTTTGATTTTCTGGAGTACATTAAAAACTTAAAAAAAACGTTGCCGAATCTTATTATTTGCGGTGATTTCAATATCTGTCATCAGGAAATCGATATTCACAATCCGGTTGGATTGAAAAACGTTTCCGGTTTTTTGCCGATGGAAAGAGAATGGCTGACGAAATTTATTGATGAATGCGAGCTGATCGACAGTTTCCGGCATTTTAATGATGAACCGGAGCATTATTCGTGGTGGAGTTACCGCCAAAATTCCCGCGCGCGGAACAAAGGCTGGCGTTTGGACTATAATTTTGTGTCCACCACTTTGGGCGAAAGACTTTCCCGTGCCGTTATTTTAAAAGAAGCGATGCATTCTGACCATTGTCCTGTAATGGTGGAATTTACTTAGAAAAACAGCTGCTTTCACGGTGAAATTCATGGATGGATGCACGGTGATGGAGGCACGGTGATGGAGGCACGGTGATGGAGGCATTTCCTAAAAGCAAAAAATTAGCTGCTTAAAGGGCAAATTTTTGCTAAACAGCCAGGCGGTGAATTAGATGGGTGCACGGTGATGGGTGCAGGGTAATGGATGATGTCCTAAAAGCAAAAAAGAGCTGCTTAAAGGGCAAATTTTTAGGAAATTTCGCCGGTTGCGCTTGAACTGCTAAATTGGAAAATTAGCTGTTTTAAGAGCGAATTTTTCTTAAATAACAATTACCGCGACCGGCCTGAGTGTATCCCGAAACTTCGGGAGGGAACACTTCAACAAGCTAAGGATAAACTTTGGCCGAAATAGCCGCCTCAAAAAAAAGCATAAAAAAAGCCGCCCGATCAAAAGATCAGGCGGCTTTCTATTGTAATGTTGAGTTACATCTCGACAATTTCGTACTCTACAGGCATTGTACCGCGCGCGGTATTTCCTATGGAATCGAACGCTGCTTTGGAAAGGTCTAAAGAGCGTGAAGAGTGAAAAGGACCGCGGTCGTTAATTCTTACTTCAACACTTTTACCGGTTCGAAGGTTGGTTACTTCTACAATGGTTCCGAAAGGGAGCGTTCTGTGTGCCGCAGTTAGTTTCTGGTTATTGAAAACCTCTCCGCTGGCAGTTTTTCTACCGTTAAACTTATCGTGGTAGAACGATGCAAAACTTGTTTTGGCATCATTGGCATTAAACTTGGTGAAAGAATAAATACCAAATGTAGAAATCATCATTATGATTAGGAGTATTGCTCTTTTCATCATTTTGAATTATTTTTATTGGTTTTGACTCTGCAAATTTATTCCGAAATTGAATTACGCAACTATCGAAGTGTTAAACTGCGTTAACGAACTGTTAATTATTTGTTAACACTGCGCGCGATGCCCGTTATAGCGGGATTTCCCAAAGGTTCTTAAATTGTGTTAAAATCAGTAGGTAAATGTTAATATTATTAACTAAACACCGCATAGCAACTGGTAAAAAAGACCGTATTAATGCTGACTTACAGCAATTTAAACATAAAAAAACACCACCGGAATTTCCAGTGGTGTTTTTAAATAAATAGCCTTTGCTAAATTGCTAAAAAATGCAGTTTTAACTGCTAATTTTTTAAACGAGCTCGCCGTATAAATCGAATTCTTCGGCTGCTGTAATTGTGACATCCGCAAATTCTCCCAAAGATAAATAGGTATTTTCTGCCGACACTAAAACGGTATTATCAACATCCGGTGAATCAAACTCGGTACGGCCAACGAAGTAATTTCCTTCTTTACGGTCGAAAATACAGCGGAAAACTTTACCGATTTTTTCCTGATTCTTTTCCCAGGAAATTTGCGACTGCAGTTCCATAATTTCTTCCACACGCGCCTCTTTTTCTTCTTGAGGCACATTATCTTCTAAAACAAAAGCTGTGGTATTTTCTTCATGCGAATACGTAAAACAGCCCAATCGGTCGAATCTCTGCTCACGCACCCATTCTTTCATTTCCTCGAATTTTTCTCGGGTTTCGCCCGGAAAACCTACAATCAGCGTAGTGCGGATCGCCATATCGGGAACTTTTTCGCGAAATTTCGCGAGTAAAGCATTGGTTTTTTCATGGGTTGTGCCGCGTTTCATGTCTTTCAAAATGTCCGAATTGATGTGCTGCAACGGGATATCAATATAATTACAAACCTTTGGTTCATTTTTAATGATTTCCAGCACGTCTTCCGGAAAGCCTGAGGGAAAAGCGTAATGCAGACGAATCCATTCGATTCCGTCCACTTTTACGAGACGCAAAAGCAAATCGCCCAGCGCGCGCTTTTTGTAAATATCCAGACCATAATAGGTAAGATCCTGCGCGATTAAAATCAATTCTTTAACGCCTTTTTTTGCAAGTTTTTCAGCTTCAATCACCAGATTTTCAATCGGTGTGGAAATATTTTTTCCTCGCATTAAAGGAATTGCACAGAAACTGCACGGCCGGTCGCAACCTTCCGCAATTTTCAAGTAAGCGTAATGTTTTGGTGTGGTGGTCAAACGCTCTCCTACCAGTTCATGTTTGTAATCAGCGCCCAACTGCTTTAATAAAAGCGGCAGATCCCGAGTACCAAAATATTGATCAACATCGGGGATTTCACGTACCAAATCCGGCTTGTAGCGCTCGGAAAGACATCCTGTGACGAAAACTTTTTCAACTTCACCGCGGTTTTTAGCTTCTACAAATTCTAAAATGGTGTTGATGCTTTCTTCTTTTGCGTTGTCGATAAATCCACAAGTATTGATGACGACAATATCGCCTTTATCTTCGTGTACGACTTGCTTCCCATTGGCCTGAAGCTGGCCCATGAGGACTTCTGAATCGTAGACATTTTTAGAACATCCTAAGGTTACAATATTTATTTTCTTTTTTCCTACTGATTTCGTGCGCATTATAAAATTTATTGGGCGCAAAGATACGGATATAAATGAGAAAATTTTGGCCGTAAAACGAGGTCTTTTTTTGATTTTAAATATTAAATTTTTTTGCTTCCGAATTTTTTTGCTGAATAAATTCCAGCATCAATAGCACAGTGCTTAAAATTTTAAGCAGATTAACCAGCTCTTTCCTGAAATGGATTAAATATTAAAAATAGCTTGCTTTTAGACTATTTTTTTTCAGTTTGCTAAAAGCAAAAAAAGCACCTTTTAGGCACTTTTTTTTATTTTAAATTTAGTCTACGAGATTTTTAAGGTAATCTCCGTAGCCGCTTTTTCCATATTTTTTTGCGGATTCCAGAAGATGTTCTTTATCAATGAAACCTTTTTTGTAGGCAATTTCTTCGATACAGGAAATTTTGAAACCCTGTCTTTTTTCTAAAACCTTTACAAATTCTGAAGCTTCATGAAGTGAATCAAACGTTCCGGTATCCAGCCAGGCGGTGCCGCGCGACATAACTCCGACTTCAAGCTCGCCTTTCTCTAAATAGATGCGGTTAATGTCGGTAATTTCCAATTCTCCGCGCTCTGAAGGTTTTAAATTTTTAGCATATTCCACCACCGAATTATCGTAAAAGTACAGTCCGGGAACGGCAAAATTCGATTTCGGATTCGCCGGTTTCTCTTCGATGGAAATGGCTTTGAGATTTTCATCAAATTCAACCACTCCATATCTTTCCGGGTCCGAAACCTGATAAGCAAAAACACATCCGCCCTTCACAGAAGCTTTACTTTCCAGCAACTGCGCCAAACCGGTTCCATAGAAAATATTGTCGCCCAGCACTAAAGCCACAGAATCGTCACCGATAAATTCTTCACCCAAAATAAAAGCCTGCGCCAATCCATCCGGACTTGGCTGTACTTTATACTGAATATTACATCCTATGGAGGAACCATCGCCCAAAAGTTTGATAAAACCTTCCTGATCGTGAGGTGTGGTAATGATTAAAATATCTTTAATACCCGCCAAAAGCAAAGTGGACAACGGATAATAAATCATTGGTTTGTCGTAAACCGGCATCAGCTGCTTACTTACAGCAATAGTCAGTGGGTAAAGGCGTGTACCGGAGCCGCCGGCGAGAATAATTCCCTTCATATTAATTGTATTGCTTTTCGTAATATTTCTGGTAATCGCCGCTGGTTACGTGATCCAGCCATTCTTTATTTTCCAGGAACCAATCAATGGTTTTTCCCAATCCCTGTTCGAAAGTTACGCTCGGCTTCCAGCCTAAATCGCGGTTTAATTTTGAAGCATCAATGGCGTATCGCTTATCGTGTCCCGGTCTGTCTTTCACGTAAGTGATCAGTTTTTCGGAATAACCGGCTGGACGGCCTAATTTTTCGTCCATCTGTTTGATGAGTTCTTTCACCAAATCAATGTTCTGCCATTCATTAAAACCACCGATGTTGTAAGTTTCGCCAGTTTTTGCCTCAAAAAATATTTGATGAATTGCTTTTGCGTGATCGATCACGTAAAGCCAGTCGCGTGTATATTTTCCGTCACCGTAGATTGGGAGCGGCTTTTCATTTAAAATATTTGAAATACACAGCGGAATTAATTTTTCCGGGAAATGGTTTGGTCCGTAATTATTGGAGCAATTTGACAAAATGAAAGGCATTCCGTAGGTGTTTCCATACGCGCGCACCAAATGGTCGGAAGCTGCTTTACTGGCAGAATAGGGCGATTGCGGATCATAAGCCGTTGTTTCAAGGAAAAAGCCGGTTTCGCCTAAACTTCCGTAAACCTCATCGGTAGAAACATGGTAAAAAAGATTTTTACGTGTTTCATCCGGGAAATTTCCGTGCTGATGATCGGGATTTAAAGTCCAGAATTCGCGGGCTAAATTTAAAAGATTAGCGGTACCGATAACATTGGTGTTAATGAAGGCGTTAGGATCGGTGATACTTCGATCCACGTGACTTTCAGCCGCCAGATGCACAATAGCGTCCGGATTGTATTTTTCGAAAACACTGCGCAATTCTTCAACATTGGTAATATCTACTTTTTCGAAAACGTAATTGGGTTCTTTTTCAATGTCCTTTAAATTCTCAAGATTTCCGGCGTATGTCAGCGCATCTAAATTTATAATCCGTGTTTCAGGGTGATTTTTTACAAATTCCCTAACCACATGCGAGCCGATAAACCCGGCGCCGCCGGTAATAATTATATTTTTCATAGGTGTATTTTCTAAAAATTGTGCGCTGCAAAGATAGGTTGAATTTTATCTTTGTCTGAAAGCACGATATCTGCGTGAGGTAACTTCCAGTCGATATTTAATTCTTCATCGCTGTAAATTACACCACCTTCTGATTCTTTATTGTAATAATTGTCGCATTTGTAGGCAAAAACTGCTGTTTCGGAAATGACTGAAAAGCCATGCCCAAAACCGCGCGGAACGTAAAATTGCAGTTTATTTTCCGCGGAAAGTTCCACGCCAAACCATTTACCGAAAGTTGGTGAATCTTCACGCAAATCTACGGCGACGTCCCAAACGGCACCTTCCAAGCACGAAACAAGTTTTGCCTGTGCATGTTCACCTTTTTGTAAATGCAATCCGCGTAAAACGCCGTAGGTAGATCTGGAAATATTATCCTGAACGAAATGGCCGTTTAAACCGGTGAGCTCCTCGAATTTCTTTTCGTTGAACTTTTCGAAAAAATATCCCCTCTCATCGTTAAAAATGGTGGGTTCAATGATGTAGCAATCCTGCAATGGTGTAGTTTTTAATTTCATTATTCTTGATTTCGGATTTCTTTCAAAATATTTAGCTTTATAAAAATATAAAGCACCGTGGTTGGTACCAATATTACTATATAAACAATCCAGTTTGGCAGTGGTGACAATATTACGAAAATATTCATCGAGAGCTGAATGCACCCATAAAGTAAGCTAATCGCTAAATGTGATTGCTTCTTTTCATTAACAAAAAGTTGATAGAGATGCCGGCGATGCGCTTCCAGAATGTTTTCCTTTCGGCGGATCCTTTCAATAATCGTCATCACGGTATCAACACCATAAAGGCTGAGGAAAAGCAGCCATTTAAAATCACCTGTTTTGATGATCAGCAAAGAAATTAATGAGATAATCCAGAAAGCAAGACCCATACTTCCGACGTCGCCAAGAAAACATTTTGCTCTTTTTCTGAAATTAAAAAACAGAAAAACCAGACACGCTAATGTGGGATAAACAATAAAATCTTCAACAACGAAAGGGATAATCTGCTGATTGACGTACCACAATGAAGTGAGCAGAAAAAAGCTGTAAATACCGGAAATTCCGTTAATGCCATCCATGAAATTATAGGCATTTAAGATGCCGATAAATAGTATATATACGAAGGGAATTGCAAGAACAGGCAGCAAAGAAAACCCGTTTAAAAAGTACAGCAGCAACGTTACCGAAATCATATGAAAAAGCAAACGCGTTTTAGTTGAAAGATCGGTAAGGTCGTCTACAAAACTCAAAATGGTAAGGATTAAAAATCCGGCACCAAAAATAAAAAAGTTAGGTTCACCGTTGTCTTGCTGGATTGTTCCGGGGCTTAAATACATTTCAGCGCCAATAAAAAGAAGATATGCAATGGGAAAAATAATGCCACCGCCACGAACCGTGGTGTAAAAGTGCGAAGTGCGATGATTGGGCTGATCGATGATATTAAACCGGGTAGCAATTCTGAAATAAAGCTGCAACAGCACGAATAAAATCCCGGTGACTATGAGGTACTCCATTATTTTTGAAAACTTTTGATGGTTTTCCGTAAACCTTGTTCTGCGGTTACCGGCAGGCGATCAATCTGCAGGGCATTTTTAATTTTTTGATTGGAAACAATATAATTTTCGGTCAGTTTTCCCAGACGCTCAGAATTTAGCGGCAAAGAAAAAATATCGCCTATTTTGGCCAAATTTTTAATTGAAGACGCATTGATTTTCCACAGTTTCACGCTCCTTCCACTTGTATCTCCAATAATTTTCACCACTTCTGTTGTTGACAAATTTTGATCATCCGCGAAATTATAAATTCCTGAGGGAATATCCGCATTTTGAAGCATTTTTAAAATTAAAAAATTCAGGTTGTCGATACTTAAAAAAGATCTGTGGTTTTCGAAAGCCGCCAAAGGCCAGGGGATTCCTTTTTTCACAACTTTATAGAGCAAATTTAGGTTACCCTTGTTGCCCGGCCCGTGAATCATACACGGACGGATAATAAAAACGCGCTTGCCTTCCGGCAATTTTTGAGAAAGCAAATAGTTTTCGGCCTCAAGCTTAGATTTGCCATAAGGAGTCGCAGGATTTGCGGCAAAATTTTCATCCAAAAAACCTTCAACACTGTCCGCCGCAGCTTTTACGGAACTGAAGTAGAAAAAATCCTTAGTTGATGATTTCAAAAACTCATTGAAAAGTTGAATGGTTAAATCGCGATTAATTTTAAAATAAATTTCATCGTCCGCAGTTTTAGCCAGGTCATGCGCGATTGCCGCCAGATGAATGACAGCATCTGAAGCGTCAGGATATTCCCAGGAATTTCGGAGCGAAATTCGATTTACACAAAATTGGTTTTCCGAGAGGTATGAAGCCAGATTTTTTCCAACGAAACCCTCTTTTCCGGTGATAAATATATTTTTCATTTTTGCGACATCAGCGGTTTCCAGTCATTACTTTCCGATTTCAAAAACAGGTCACTGAGCCAGCCTTCAATGGAACACCGGTAATACATTTCCTCTGAAAGTTCTGTTGAATCTTCAGTAAAAAATTCTTTGCTAAGATGAATCTCATTTCTGTCGATGGCGTAGAAAATTTTCGGCGAATAAAATGGGTATTTTTTGATTTCAGCGTTGGTGGTTATCATTTTCTTTCCCGCCCCAATAGCTTCAAAAGTCCTCATTGTCAAACCTTTCTGTCCGGGATGATTAATATCTAAAATTACCTTTGAATTCTTATAAAGCTCAATAATTTCTGCGGTTTTCAGGCTTTTAAAGCTTAGTTTTTTATAATCGAATTTTTTGAAGCTTTTATCAAACATCTTCTGAAACAGAAAAACCGCCTTGCTGTGCATGTAATAAAAAGTGAACATTTTCACATTATTTTTGCTGCACCACTCTTTTATTTGGGAACTTATTAAATACCGGTCGGAATGCGCCGTGCCCAGAAACAACAAATCGTAGTCAAAAATGCTGGTATTTTTTCCGCGGATTTCTTTGTACGGATCAAGATAGAACAGTGGCCGGAAACCGATTTGATATTTTTCCGCATCTTCCAGATCGAACGTAAATCTTTTGTGAAAATAGTTCAGAATCGTGGTCGGGTGAGCGTGATTGGTGAAAGAATCCCAGGTGAAAAAAATCATCTCGCACTGAGGCTGAATTTCTTTAAACCGTTTTAAAAAATTTGCAGTGATCACTTCACCGCGATTTACAAACAAAAAATCGAATTTCTCTGTTTCTAAATTTTTTAAAATTTGGTCGTAATAACGGTCTATTTTTTTTTGATAAACACCGCGGCGCAGGCGAATGATCCCTTTCGCAAAATTGCTGTTCGAAGGTCTTTCATCAAAATAAGTGACGAGCGCACCATTTTCCTCGAGCTTATTTTTAATCTCTTTTTCGATATTAAAAGTTTGCACAGAGAAAAAAAGTACTTTTTTCCCGGATATTTTTTCTTTTAGTAGCACTGGTTGTTTCTTTGGTAAAGGCTTTATTTAAATAAACCTTTAGATTTCATTTCTTCGATGGATTTCCCGAACTGATCTTCCTGGATTTCCTGCGTATTTACCCACGCCGTAAACTTTTTCAGACCTTCTTCAAAGCTTACTTTGGGCTCAAAACCCAGCATTTTCTTAATTTTTGAAAGATCGGCAAAGTTATGACGAATATCTCCCAAACGGTAATTTCCCGAAATAATGAGTGGCACTTCAACACCGTAATTTTTCGAAAGTTCCTGTGCTACGGTCATCACGTCTGTTGCCACGCCGGTACCCACATTAAATACCTCGTTATTTGCCTCGTTTTTTTCTAAACCTAAAATCGTGGCGTCCACCACATCATCGATGAAAACGAAATCCCGGCTTTCTTTTCCATCTTCAAAAATGGTAATGGAATTCCCGTTTTTTATCTGCGTTGAGAAAATCGAAAGAATTCCCGTGTACGGATTTTTCAGCGACTGGCCGGGACCATAAACATTTTGGTATCGGAAGGCGACACCCGCAATACCGATGGTTGGACAAACAGTAAGCACCATTTGCTCCTGATTTTGCTTTGTGATACCGTAAACAGATGAAGGATGAATTTTTGAATTTTCATCGGTGGCGGCAACTTCAAGCTCGCCGGAATTCGGATAAGTCGGTTCGAAATGTCCGCGGTCCATGTCTTCGGAAACGCGGTGTTTTGGATAAACTGCCCCTAATTCTTTGCTGAGGTATTTTCCTTCACCATAAATTGAACGGGAGGATGCAACGACCACTTTTTTGATATTATAATCGCCATTCACCAATAAATCCAACATTAATGAAGTTCCGGAAATATTAACGTCCACATATTTTTGCACTTCGTACATTGACTGTCCCGTTCCTGTTTCTGCGGCGTAATGCACAATAGCGTCCTGACCCTGCAGTGCTTTTTTCCAGTCTTCAGCATTGGTTACAGTGCCGTGAATGAATTTCACGTTATCTTTAATGCTGAGGTAAAGTGGCGAATTTTCCGTGGGATTTTCGCCATGAATTTGTGGTGAAAGATTGTCTAAAACGGTAACGTGATAACCTTTTGAAATTAATTTCAAAGCTAAATTTGAGCCTATAAAACCCGCACCACCGGTTATGAGTATGTTTTTCATAATTAAATTTTCTCCCATCTTTGGGACTGGAAATTATATTTTTTAATGGCTTTTGCCGGCGAACCTACCGCAATCACATAAGGCGGAAGGCTTTTTGCCACCACTGAATTTGCACCGACAATACAGCCTTTTCCGATGGTAACACCCGGCAGAACGGAAACAAATTCCCCAAGCCAAACGTTATCTTCAATGATAACCTGTTTCGAAACCATTTTTCTTTCCATTGGAATGGAATCCGGACTGCTATCGTTTTCATCGCCGGCATAACTGCCGTGAGAAGAATCTGAAATATAAATTTTGCTTGCTAAAAGCACATTTTTTCCGATAATTACCTTTTCGGTGGCAGTGATGTGCACGTAATCGTTCATCTGGAAATTTTCGCCGATAAACAAGGTTTTTTCCTGGTTTTGCGGATAAGCTTCAATTCTGCAGCCGACGCCCGTGGTAAAACCTTTGGAAATCTTAATATATTTTTTACCTCTGATGTCTATGGGAAATCGGATAATTCTGGCCTCTTTAAAGGCCAATTTCGTTCTCACCAAATTGATGACAAGCCGTATTGAACCCCAAAAACCATATCTTTCAATCATAACTAAATTCTGGTCAAAACTTTATATAAAGCATATAATCTAAATTTCAGCATAAAAAGCAGCGAATTATTGTTTGTCTTTCCACCTGTAGAAGCCGTATTTCCGTGTCTTCGATAAAAGATTTGCGGTTCCTTTATAATTTTTGATTTAAAGTAAAACTCCGACATCAGCAAAATCCACAGATCATGCGGGCAAAGTTCTTTATTTTCCGGGAAAGGCAAAATTTTATTCAAAACTTTTCTGTTAAAAGCCATGCAGCAGCCCAGACTTTTTGCTTTAATTAAATCGCTGAGAAATCCGGTGCTTATTCCGCGCAAATCAAAGTATGTTTGATTATCAGCGCTTTCTAAATTTTCATCTACGATTTTAGCATTGCTTACAACAAAATCATTGCTTTTAAATTCTTCCTTATAAACCGCCATTTTCTCCGGAAACCAAACATCATCCTGATCGGAAAGATAGATAAAATCGCCCGACGCATTTTTTAAAGAGTTTTCAAAATTGCTCGTGTAGCCTTTTTCGCCCTCGTTAAAAATAATTTTGATGCGGCTGTCATCAAAAGATTTTACGATTTCCAAAGTATGGTCTGTGGAATGATCATCAGAAATAATGATTTCATCTTCCTGCTGAAGTTGTGGCAAAATGGACGCAATCTGCTCGCCGATATATTTTTCGCCATTATATGTCGCGATACAAACCGAATTTTTCATTTTATCTTTCCGAAATTATTCATTTTAAAATCGTTGTATGCGCGATACATTATTTTTAATTTCTGAAATTTCTGGTCTTCAAACAGGATAATTTTTATGATTTCCTTCAGAAGCGTAGATTTTTCTTTGTCGTAAAATGCTATAACACTTTTATACTTCTGAAGCATATAAAGTTTGTTCCGAGTAATATAATAACGCCGTAAAACCGGATGGTTGGTGCTTAAAACCTTAAATAAAAAAAGATTTTTTACGGTAGATTTTCCCAATTCGTGCGCGATTTTATAACCTTCAATTTCTTCGAGCTCAAAGCCGGAACTTTTCAGTTTTAAACAATAATCAAAGTCTACATAATCAATGAAAAGTTTGTCTTCAAAACCTCCAACTGTAGTAAAAGCCTCCAATTCAATAAAATTACCTGAACTCATTACCACCAGCGGGTTCCCATTTTCGCGGATTTGATACTTGTATGGTTCTCCGTTAATGAGGTAAGTCGGGTAATATAAGGCAGTTTTGTTATTTTCAGCGAGTTTTTCACGGAAATCTTCCGGCAGTTCGATGATTTTGCTGTCCTGGTCCATTGTCAAAACCCAGTTATAACCATCTTTTAGCGCAGCTTCACAACCAATATTTAAAGCGGTAGCTATGCCTAGATTTTCATTATTGAAAATATATTCGATTTGTGCCAAATTTTTCAATTCCGAAAACATTCCCTGGTTGGAAACGTCTGAGTTATCAACGAGGAAAAGCTTATCAACCTTGTGCAAATAACTTTTGAGATTTTCCAAAACATCCGCTTGCGGATTATAAAGAACGGTAACTGCGGCTATCATTAATCAATTATTAATTCAACATAATAAAGGTTGATAAGTAAAAATACCAGCGCCAACAAAACTACTACAAAGCTCCCTAAAATTCGGGGCTTGAACAGATAAACCAAAAGCGGAAATAAAATAATTTCTACCACCCCAAAAAGTTCACTGAGACGGCTGGCAAAAGCCGGAATGCTACCGAAAACCGTGAAAACAACCAGCGATATTGCATACATATTGATCAGAAGGGGAAAATAAGCGCTTTTTTGCGCAAGCTTTTTGTAATTGAAAAGCAGAATATAAAAAACAGCAATTCGCAGGAGATATAAATAACCAAAAACATTAATTTTATCATCATTAACTTCCTGCAAACTAAGGTAAATTTCTATTTTTTCCTGGATACCGGGAATTGGGATGATCTTCACAAAATCTAAACCGATAAAATAGGATGCGTAACCGAATAAAATCGATAGTGCGAGAACTTTGACATTAATTTTTTTCGGTAAAAACCAAAGAAGAAGAATGAGAATCGCAGAATAATGGAAAAGAAACCCGAGAACTGCAAAAATTAAAAATTTTTTCACATCACGCTCAACATTGGGTTTTATAGAAAGCAGTAAAAATCCTGCCGCCACGCCCGCACGAATCTGCGTCATTTCGTGCAACAGATAAAAATTGCTGGCGTACACCACAAGAGATAGCAAAACAAACTTGCTTAAAGTAGAAATTGCTTTTAATTTCAAGGCAACACCCAAAAAGGCGAAAGTGAGAAAGAGATACCTAATGTCGTCCGTATAATGTGAAACGAGGTAAGAAATAGCCTTGAAGGACGGCTCAACGCTCATCTCTTCATAATTTTCGTATAGCAGTTCGTAGATAATATAATCATAACTGTCTTGCCGAAAACCCGCAAAAAGTGCCATTATAACGCCGAAAAAAATAACCACGTATTTTTCAAATTTAGCAACCGGTTGAAATATCGCGATAAATGCGAGTAAAATAAAACCGAAAACTATACTTGTAATCATTAATCCTGGAAATAGTTTAACATTTTCTCCGCAACAGTTTTGTTTTCAAACTGTTGTACATCAAGAAACGCACGCTCGACTTTTTCATTTGCCGCTACGCCGTCTTCAAGAATCTCATACACTTTTGCCTTAATTGCATCGGTATTTTTAATAGGAACTTTCCAGGAATTTTCCTCGTTTGAGGGCAAATAACCGGTTGTAATCACCGGAATTTTACACGCCATTGATTCGATTACCGGATAATGCACGGCTTTCAACTGTACGAGTCCGCCGCAGATATACATCGAAAGACTGTTGTAATATTCAGCCAGCTCACGGTCGCCTTGTGGTACTATCAACACCACTCCGTCTTCGTTCTTCAGGGATTCATCACCGAAAGCGATATGAAGTTCTACTTTTTCGCCTAATTCCTGTCGCAGTAATCTGAAAGCGTCAACAACATACGAAGTTCCTTTGTACGCTTCCAGTCGGCCGATCGTTCCGAGAATTATTTTGTCTCCTTTTTTCTTTTCTTCTGGCTTAAAAATACTGAAATCTACGCCCGGAAAAACAAACTTATCGGCTTTAATATCTTTGTAATTTAGATACATTGGCGCATTCACGATGATGTCCAGACCTAAATGGTAGGAATTAATGCTGATCTGCTTATATACTCGGCTTTTAATGTCGTTTTTATAATAATATTCCGGTTCATAGGCCTGCACATAATAAAATTTTTTGGCCTCGATCGTGGAATATTTCACAGGTTGCGCGGTTAAACAGTGCGTTGCCAAAACCACATCAGCCTTTTCATTATCCAATATTTTTCTTAAAGTTCTGCGAATTCCGAAAGGTCCTAAAAAATTTTTCGGATGATTTGCATTAAAGCTATCAAACAGTTTTCCTGAATTATCAAAATAAAAAGTTTTCGCCTTCGTCGGAAAGTAAGGCCCATCAGACTTAATATGAGAATAGAAAACAACTTCATGACCTGCATCAATCCAATGGTTTGCAAGTTCGGAGATTACGCGCCAGCCACCGGCTTTCCCAAATGTGCCGACAAGTGGAATGATTATTTTCATACCCCTGACGATTCTAAATTAGGTTTAAAAAGAAGTTTTCTAAAAATAATAACCATTACAACAAAATAAATAAAATAATTAACACAATACGACTGTGTGGCGCCAATTACGCCATTTCTATCAATAAAGTAATAAGACAAACCCACCAATAACGCAGAAAACAGAATTTCGGTGATGATATACAATTTTGTCATTGATTTTGCGACCATTAAAAAAGCAAGAATCCAGCTCATTATTTTAAAAAAATCACCTAATAACTGCCAAAAAAAGAGGTTTTTCATCGGATAAAATTCACTCGTGAAAAGCACATTTATTACCAGGTCTTTTAATAAAAAAATGCCAAATAAACTGCCAATAATTATCGGGGTGATGATTTTATAGGTGGTTAAAATTTCTTTGCGCAGCAAACTTTGGCTTTTAATTTCGGATAGTTTAGGCAAATAGTACACGCTGAAGGAGGTGGTAAAAAGCATTAAATATAGACCTGAAATGCGATTCATTCCCTCCCAAAAACCCGCATTTTCCACGGTATATTCCTTAATCAGATGGCCCCGGACCAAAAGCTGGGAAACCGGCACTGTGGCCGCGGAAACCACCGCCATCAGAGAGTAGGAGAAATATTTTTTTACAATCTCACGATTCATTTTACCCCAGAGAAAGGCTTTGCTGAACCAATTTATTTTTCGCAAAAAAAGCATCGTTCCGAAAAAAACAACACTTTGGTAGGTAACGGTAGCAATCAGCGCACCTTGTAGCTTAAAATTAATCACCAAAAAAACCGTCAATAAAAGCCCTATTAAACTGGTGATGATATTAATGATGACAAACTTCCGAAATTCTTGTAAACCGTTAAGAATTGAAAGCAGAAAATTATTAAGTGACAAGAAAAGTAAGCTTACTCCAAGAAATATAAAAACATAATAATATTGGTCATCAAGCAAGATCCAGCGGCTGAGAAGCGAGCTGAGTACAATGAGTAAAAAACCGGAAAAAAGCGACAAATAGACGGTAATTTTTAAGCCGCTTTGCACGTATCTTTTAAGGGAAGATTCGTCGGATTTATACTCCGAAACATATCGGATCACGCCGTTATTGATTCCGCCCGAACCCAAAGTGGTGAAAATGGCGGTGAAATTCTGAAGTTGGCCGATGAGTGCAATTCCGCCAGGTCCTACCAAAGCTGCCACCACTTTCACCGTAATATAACTTGTTAAAAGTTTAATTACCGTAGAAAGACCTGTTAATGAAAAAACTTTTACAAGGTCAGTTTGAAGCAGATTCTTTGCTTTATTAATCATTCAAAATCATTGAGTACGGTGATAACCTTTTCAACCTCATCATCAGTTAAAACCGGAGAAATCGGCAAGCTTAAAACTTCCTGGTGAATTTTTTCGGTAATGGGAAAAGATAAATGGTTCCACTCCTTATAAGCAGCCTGCTGGTGCGGCGGAATTGGATAGTGAATGAGCGTCTGAATCCCTCTTTCACTTAAAAAGTTCTGCAGCTTTTCTCTTTCGGAAGTTCTGATAACGAAAAGATGCCAAACGTGCTCGTTTTTATCCGCAGGATTTTCAGGTAATACCAGTTTCGGATTTTTTATTCCGGCCAAATATTCTTCGGCAATTTCTTTTCGGCGCTGATTTTCGGAATCGATGTATTTTAGTTTTACAGTTAGAACTGCCGCCTGAATTTCATCCAATCGCGAGTTCAAACCTTGATAAAGATTAACGTATTTCTCTTTGGAACCGTAATTAGCAATCGCACGAATTGTTTGGGCAAGACTTTTATCGTTGGTTGTTACAGCTCCAGCGTCGCCCAAAGCACCTAAATTTTTTCCAGGATAAAAACTGAAGGCAGCCGCATCGCCAAGGTTTCCGGTTTTGATGCCGTTCCAGCTCGCACCGATGGCCTGGGCATTGTCTTCAATTATTTTTAAGCCGCTATTTGAGGCAATTTTTTGTAATTCCTCAGACCAGATGGCTCTACCGTAAAGATGAACTATTAAAATTCCGCGTGTTTTCGGGGTAATTTTCTTCTCAATCTCAGAAACATCGATATTGAAAGTTTCGGGCGATGGCTCAACCAAAACCGGAACCAAGCCATTATCGGAAATTGCCAATATGGATGCGATGTAAGTATTTGCCGGGACGATAATCTCGTCACCTTTCTGCATGACGCCATTTTCGATGTATGCGCGCAGAATCAGGCGTAATGCATCAAGTCCATTTGCAACACCAATTGCGTGAGACGTTCCGATAAAATTTGCCAGTTTAGCTTCAAAAATTTTTACTTCGTTACCTAACAAATACCAGCCACTACGGAAAACTTCAAGCAGTTTCTGTTCAATTTCTTTTTGGTGCACCAAATTTATCGCCTGTAAATCAAGAAATTTTATCATCATTAATGTTTTTTACCTTTCGCGCGGGATTGCCCACCCATAATTCATTAGCAGGAACATCTTTGGTAACAACGCTGCCGGCGCCTATAAGCGCATTTTCCCCAATCGTAATCCCACCTAAAATTGTGGAGTTTGCACCAATGCTGGCGCCTTTTCGAATAAATGTCTGTAAAACATTTTCCTGGTACTGCTTAGAACGCGGAAAAGCATCATTCGTAAAAGTTACATTCGGGCCAATGAATACGTTATCTTCAATGCGCAATCCGTCCCAGATTTGGACACCCGCTTTTACCGTAACATTATCACCAATAATCACGTCGTTTTCGATAAAAACGTGACAGTTGATGTTACAATTCGCGCCAATAACTGCCTCTTTTAATATGATTGAAAACTGCCAAACGTAAGTTCCTTCCCCAATTGAAGAAGAGTGAACGTCGGATAAAGGATGAATTTTAGTCATTTATAAATCTTAGAAATTCATCATAATCACGGATATAATCCGCCTCATCAAATTTTGTAGAAGCTAAAACCAAGCAAATAGCCCCGGAGGAAAAATTGAGTTCTGAAGCCCAAATTCCTGGGCGAATATGAAGTCCGAAATCCGGGCGGTTAAGAAAAACCTGTCTTTTAAATTTTCCGTCGTCCAGTGAAACTTCAAAACTTCCCGAAGCGGCAATTAAAAACTGATGACATTCCCGGTGTGCATGTGCGCCACGGCTTTCACCACCAGCAATATCGTATAAATAAAATACACGCTGCACTTTAAATGGGAAATCCGACGAATTTTCAACAACGGTTAAATTTCCCTCTTCAAAATTTATCTTTCCTAAATGCACGACAGAACAGTCGAAAACTGATTTATTCTGCATTCTTCAACTTTTTAAAATCATCAAAACTTCTGATATAATCGCCTTCAGAGTATGCTTTGTCGGAAACAATAAGCGCCAGCGAATTGGTAGAGAAATTTTCTAAAGTCCGCCAGTACATTCGTGGAATATAAAGGCCGTAATAAGAGCGGTTCAGCGCAAAACGCTGCTCCTGTACACCGTCATGCAAAACCACATCAAAACTTCCGGACAACGCGATAATAAATTCCTGCTGATCCTTAAAAGCGTGACTCCCCCTTTTCTCGCCTCCGGGCACATCATAAATCCAGTAAGTACGTTCAATCTCAAACGGAATCTGTGCACTGTTCTCGAAAAACGAGAGATTGCCACGGGGATCTATAATTTTAGGTAAATTAATTAGCGTTGGTTTCATTGGTTTCTAAGATTTTTCTTAGCAGAAAAAAATATAATACAATTAACAGGAAATTTAAGAATTCTTAAAATTTGCTCTTTAAGCGGGCAAAAAATCCTGCTTCTTCGGCCTGATAACCGTAACCGTATTTATTGCCGTATCCGAAATGGTTTTTATCGACGTCGTTTAAAACAAAACCTACATTCTTGATTTTTTTCGTGGCAATTTGCTTATTGGCGAAATCAATCAGCGGCTTTTCCGTATAGCCGGAACGGGTGACATAAATCGTAGCATCAGCCATGTCCGCGGAAAGTAAAGTATCGGTAACCAGCATCAACGGCGCGGTGTCGATAATGATGTAATCGTAGTGAGGTTTCAACTGATCAACAAGATCTTCGTAACGGCCGTTCGATAATAATTCGGTCGGATTTGGCGGAATACTTCCGGAATAAATTATATCCAAATGCGGATTAAACGTAGACACGTGAATGATGTCTTCTATCTTTTCGTCGGGATTGTAAAGAAATTCGGTTAAGCCGTCCAATCCTTTTCTTTCTGGGTTATATCTTTGAAGCTGTGGATTCCGGATATCTGCACCGATAATCACCACTTTATTTCGCGATGATGCCAATGTTAAAGCAAGATTCACCGAGGCAAAAGTTTTCCCTTCGCCTTTAATAGTGGATGTCACAAAAACCACTTTTCCCTTTTCTTTTTTCGGCAGCATAAAATTCATATTGGTAATAAGAATTCTGAAAGCTTCCGACATCGGTGAAAGATCGTTCAATTGTACAATTTCGCTCTGGCCTTTTAAAACGCGTGGCAATTCACCCACCACAGGCGTTGAAGAAAGTTTTTCAAGGTCGTGTTTCGAGCGGATCTTATTATCCAAAAGTTCTTTTACATAAATAAATGCGAACGGAAGTAAAAGACCAAGTGCTACTGCACCACCTAAAAACAGCATTTTTTTCGGAGCAACCGGTTTTTCAGAAGCATACGCCGCGTCCAGGACCCGGGCTTTAGGCGCAGTCATTGCTAAATTTATGGCTGTTTCTTCCCTTTTTTCTAAAAGAATTAAATAGAGATTTTCCTTTATTTGTTGCTGTCTCTCAATACTCCGGAACATTTTTTCCTGCGCCGGTACTTTCGAAATCTTTGCGGAAATGGAATTCTGCTCCGCCTGAATTTCATTAATAGAAGTTTGCAATCCTGTGCGCGATTTCACCAAAGCGTCCATTACAGAAGCGCGCAGATTATTAATTTGCTTCGTGAGATCACCAATCACCGGGTTTTGCGGCGTAGCGTTTTCCAAAAGACTGTTGCGCTCTAAAATCAACTGGTTATAAGCATTAATGTTCACAGAAGCCGTTGGGTTGCTCAAGCCGACGCTTGATGGCAAAGTTTGGTTACTTCCCAATCTCGACATATAAGAAATTAGATCGTTTGTCAGACTTAATTCCGTTTCTGCTTCTAAAAGTTTCTGACGGCCTTTTGCGGAAGTTTCCAGGTTTAAAGAAGCTTCCGTTGGAATATCGGTAATATTGTTCGCACGCTTGAAGTTTTCTTTTTGAGATTCTACATCGCCTAATTCATTGGCGATAATGGCAATGCGGTCATCAATAAAGTCTTTGGTTTTCTTCGATTCGGAATTTTTATCGTTGGTAGCATCGTTGTTATAAGATTCTACCAGCTTATTGAGTAGATTTTTAGCTTTTTGCTTTACCGGATATTTCATCGATAAACCGATAACGGTTGCATCTTTGTCCACCAGGTCAACCACCAAATTTTCCTGATACTGATTCACCGCAGATTCCAACGTTTCATAGGTGAAAAACAGCTGGCCCAAGTCTTTAGTTTTTCCGGGCTCTGCGGCCATATTTTTCCGAATTAAAATATTGGCGTACGGTAAGCTAATGGTTTTATTGAATGTCGTTACGATAGGCGCAGTAAGTTCGGGGGAAGTCAGCGTGATTTTATCACCTTCCAAACTAATTTCAACGGGATTTATTCCCTGCTTTTCGTACTCTTTTTCATTAATTACCTGTATAATTACCGGTGCAGTTTCACCGTATAATTCGGTTTTACGCAAGTTTTTTTCGGAATACAGAGCAGTTTGCAAGCCTAAACGGGAAACTACGTCCTTCATCAGCTTTTTGGACTTGAAAACTTCAATTTCGTTTTCAATACTGTTGGTTGCCATATTACCGAATGCAGAAAGGTCGGCAAGCGCACCCATTCCGCTGGAAGGAGATTTTTTAGCATCTTTAATGAGAACGGTCGATTCAATTTGGTAAGAAGGCTCCGTGATTTTAAGGTAAATATAAGTTACTATAACCGCCAGGAGCACAGAAAACAAAAACCAGGGCCAGCGCCGCGTATAAGGCTTTATCAGTTCATTAATGTTGATATCATCCGAAGCATCCACGTCGGGGTTTGTGCTTTGACTCATTATTTATTTTTTGAAAATCGTAATGAAAATACCTGCAAGTCCGATGATTGTTCCTGCGACCGCAATATAAATACTGGTATTGGGATCCTGCCGTGCGATTTTTGCTTTGGTTTCATTCGATGAAACATAAATTACATCACCTTGTTTTAGGTAAAAAAAGGGAGAATTCGCGAAATTGGCGTCCAATAAATTCAGTCTTTCCTTGGTTGGTTGCCCATTCACATTTCGAACTACCAAAACGTCTTCTCTTTTTCCGTAAATGGTAAGATCTCCTGCAAGACCGATAGCGCTTAGCAAGGTCGGATTAATGTCTGAAAGCGTATACTGCCCCGGAGCTTTTACTTCCCCCAAAACCGTAACTTTAAAATTTGCCAAACGTACAGTGACAGTTGGGTTTTTTACGTAAGCTGTGATACGTTGTGTAAGTTCCTCCTTTACCGCTTCCAAAGTTTTATCTGTGGTATGAATGGTACCAAGAATGGGGAAATCAATGTTGCCATCAGAATTAACCAAATACGTTTTTTCCGTGGCATTGGTGCTTGAAGGCGTGGTAGAAATGGAATTTTGTGAAGAATAATATTCCTGATTAAAAGGCTTTACCACCTCCATATTTTTCGCCGTAACAAAAATAACCAACTGATCGCCTTTTTGTATGGTTTTAAGTTGGGAAGAGACGGCAGCGGCGGTAGCAATCTGTTCTGCATTTTGCATGTAGTTCAGCTCATCTGCTTTATCTCGTGTCTTGCACGAATAAAAAAAGAACACAATCCCGACAAATGCCAACAGTAATTTTCTGTTCATCATTAAATTTACCAATTTATGCAAATATACAATTCTAAACTATTTGTCCAATACTTCGTAAATTGAATTGTTGCTTTTATAATCAGGTACAATATCTTTCAAAATCTGTACGACCTCCACTTTCTCTCTCCGCATGGTAGCGCGGATAATTTGGTTTGAAAACCGGTCGATCGCGGCAAAATCCATTGTTGGATCTTTAGAGATCATAATCTTTTCGTGGTGCGTTGGCATTGTTTTAGCGTCGTCGCTTAGCAATTCCTCATAAAGTTTTTCGCCTGGTCGCAAGCCGGTATAAATTATTTTAATGTCAATATTAGGTTCATAGCCTGAAAGCTTGATCATTCTGGTTGCTAAATCGATGATTTTTACGGGTTCTCCCATATCAAAAACAAAAATTTCACCACCCTGCCCCATTGTTCCGGCTTGTAAAACCAAGTCGCATGCTTCGGGAATAGTCATAAAATACCGTACGATTTCCGGATGCGTGATGGTAACCGGACCGCCGTTTTCTATCTGTTTTTTAAAATGTGGAATAACAGACCCGTTCGAACCTAAGACGTTACCAAATCTTGTTGTAATAAACTTTGTTTCGTTATTTTTTGTATTCTGAAGTGCCTGAACAAGCAACTCTGCGGTGCGTTTGCTTGCGCCCATTACGTTGGTTGGTTTTACCGCTTTGTCGGTGGAAACCATAACAAATCGGTTCACTTTGTACTGGGATGCTAAAGTGCACAGGTTTTTCGTCCCTAAAATGTTTACCAAAATTGCCTCGTGCGGATTTTCTTCAATCAGCGGAACATGCTTATAAGCCGCAGCATGGTAAACCATGGAAAACTGATATTTTTGGAAAAGCGGTTCAATCCGGTGTTTGTTTGAAATATCTGCTAAAACGAATTTGAAGGCAAGCATTGGATAGGTTTCGCGCATTTCCAGTTCTATTTCGTACAGCGGCGTTTCGGCCTGGTCCAGAACTACGATGAGTTCAGGTTCAAACAATGCGACCTGCCGTACAATTTCACTTCCAATTGAACCGGCGCCACCAGTTACCAGGATCGTTTTACCAAAATGTCGTTTTTTTACCTCCTCATTCTCAATTTTTATTGGTTTTCGGTTCAGCAAATCTTCAATCTGAAGAGACTTCAGGTTGCCGTCTTCATTACTTCGCAGCTTTTGCAAAGTTGGCGCTTTAAAGATTTGCAGGTCTTTTTCTAAAAATAAATTCACCCAGGAATTCATTTCCTCTTTGGTGAGCATTTCTTTCATCAGCAAGATACCGTCAATCACCAAAGCTTGCTTCGTGCTTTTTTCAATACGTTCGCGGCTGTAAATGGGTTTACCTAAAAGGCTGGCCCTTTTAGAATCGGTACGCTGTGTTACGAAACCGGCAATTTGATACGGCAGATTGGGATTATCGAGGACCGCACGCGCAATAGCAACAGACTGTTCGCTGATTCCCAGTACCAAAATCCTTTTCTTTGTGCTGCTGCGACGGAATTCCCGAACAATATGAAAAAATTCTTTTACTGTTAATCGGAAAAGAAACAGCAAAATAAAAGAACTTGCCGAAAAAAGCACCAGAAACGGAATAGACATATAAATCAGTCGTTTCCCTTCTATGAGAAAATAGCCGAAAGTTACCAGACCTACTACCAACGTAGTGGAAAAAATGGCTAAAAAAAGTTTGAATAAATCAATAAAAGTAGAGTGCCTGATAATTCCCGCATAGGTGCGGAACATAAACATGAAAAAGACCGCTATCGACATGATGAGAAGGTACATGTGTACATCATTATAGAACACATCTTCCGCCCCAAAAGTCAGACGCTCAATAATATAGCAGGAAAAATAGATAGCTACAGCCAGAATACAGACATCCAGCACCAAAATAACCCATCGCGGTAAATACCGGATGTCTGATAATGTAACCAGGTTGTCGCCGCTGTAAATCTTATTTTGTATACGTTTACGAATATTCATTGATTAAAAACAATTAAAAATGATACTGGTCGGGAACATGATCAGCGAATGCTTTGGGTTATTAATTTGTTTTTTAGCAATTGAAAACGTTATTTTATTTTCTGTGAATTATGCGAATATTTGATACATCACCTTTTCAATTCTTTCACGGTCGCGATCGGTTAAATTCGAGCCGGAAGGCAAGCAAAGCCCGTTGTTAAACAGTCTTTCGGCAACGTTACCGCCAAAGTAGGCTTCATCGTGAAACACTGGCTGTAAGTGCATTGGCTTCCAGATTGGGCGAGTTTCAATATTTTCCTGCTGAAAACGGTGCATCATTTCCGAAACAGTTACCGGTGAAGAACGGTTAATCTGTACTACGCTTAACCAATAATTAGAAAAATAATCCTCACTTGGTTCCTCATGAAGTGTGATATGCGGATTATTTTCGAACAGTTGCTTATAAAATGAATGCATTGCACGGCGCTGTTCCACTCTGTCATTTAATACTTCCATCTGACCACGCCCAATACCAGCACAAATATTACTCATTCTGTAGTTGTAACCGATGCTTGTATGCTCATAGTGTGGCGCATCATCCTTAGCCTGAGTAGAAAGAAAAACCGCTTTCTTTTTAAACTCCTTGTCCTTAAGCGTTAAAGCTCCCCCACCGGATGTGGTTATAATTTTATTGCCGTTAAAGCTTAATACGCCAAAATCTCCGAACGTTCCGCACTTTTGGTTTTTGTACATACTGCCCAAGGCTTCTGCACTGTCTTCAATGACAGGAATGTCATATTTTTTTGAAAGCGCTGTAATTTCATCAACCTTATAAGAAATTCCGTAAAGAGCAACGGCAATTATTGCTTTTGGTTTTTTACCTTCTGAAATGGCAAATTTTATCGCTTCTTCTACAGCAACCGGGCACAGATTCCAAGTGTCTTCTTCGCTGTCAACAAAAATAGGTTTTGCACCAATATACGCAATTGGGTTAGCTGATGCAGAAAAGGTTAAACTTTGGCAAATTACATAATCACCTGGTTCCACACCCAATAGAATCAACGACAGATGCAGGGCCGCGGTACCTGAACTGAGCGCAGCAACGTGTACTTCCTGATCTAAAAATTTTTCGAGATCCTGCTCCAGCCCGTTCACATTGGGACCTAAGGGTGCGATCCAGTTTTCTGCGAACGCATCTTGTATGTATTTCATTTCCCGCCCACCCATGTGAGGAGAAGATAACCAAATTTTTCCTTTCATCTTACTTCATAGTTTTCTATGCAAATTACCTTTTGTGTTTTGTGCGAAAATTTATCCGATAAATATAAGCAATAATGATATATCCAAAGAAGTTATTCAGCCTCCAAATATTAATTTTTAGCTGCGTGCCAAACCTTTTTTGTAGAAAATCAAGCCAAAAGCCAAGGTAAGTAACCATGGGATAAAGCCGTCAATTGGTGCGGGCACGGGATCATTGTCTTCTAAAGGAGAGTCAAGTGGATCGGTGCCTGTTCCCGGCGGATTTTCAGCTTGAAGAGTATTGCCGGATACTAACTCGGAGTTCACAAAGGAATTATTTTCCTGAAACATTTGACCTTGTGCCTTACTTCCTAACAAAAAAAGCAACATAATTGAGAGACGATTCACTTAATAAAAATTTTTGCAAACTTACGTAATTTTTAAGTTAGACCTCAAGCGAAAACAAAAAAAACACCCAAAAAAGGTGCTATAATTTGACTTGGGGCACGCGGTATTGTTACTTCAACAACGTCGTTTTCAGAATATTTTTCATTAAAAACTCTTCCTGGCAGTGCAATTTCAACAGTAAACCTCGAATTTGCTCCCAATTTTCTATATTATTATTATTTAACACTTTACCCGCCCATAATCACTTTAAAGGAATTACCTTTGCCTGCTGAAAAAATAAGGTACCTCAAAAGCAAATTATGAACAGATTTTTATCCCGAAATTTATTTTCTTTTCTCCTCTCCCTTGGCGTGCTCTCTACGTATCTGGTAAACGCGCAGAAAAACGTTTTTAAAGAAGACTTCAACACTGCTGTCAGTTCAGCTTTTACCTCTTCTGGCTCAATTGGATCTTCCAGATGGAGCGTAACGCGCAGTGGGGGCGATATGGGAGCCCGTATAAATGGTGGAATCATGACCTTGACCAATGATGCGAGTTCAGCCCTAAATGTAAACGGCTGGGTAATGGCGAGCACTTCTGCTTCTAATTTTGACGCGCTTTATAAACCTATTCTCAGTCAGAACGTAGGCACTGTTTCGTGGACTTTTAACATGCGCCAGATTCGAGCGGATCCGAGCGGATTTGAAAAAAAACTGTACGGTGTTGCCTTTATTTTGGCGGGAACTTCAACCAGCAATTTGGCGGGCAATGGTTATGCGGTCATTTTAGGTGAATCTACCAAAACGGACCGTATCAGGCTCGTCTCCTATTCTGGCGGACTACAGGGCACGCTCACCACCAAAATCGCATCCAATACCATCGGTTTATCTGATTTCGGGTCAGAGTATGCCAGCATCAGAGTCGATTACAATCCCGCGAACAACTCCTGGACGTTGTTCGTGAGAAAAGACAATTCCACCTCTTTCGCTGATCCTCAGGCAGGAACACTCGTTTCTCAAGGCTCAGTAGTCAGTTCGGAGTTTATAAACACTTCGTTACCGGTTTTAGGAACCTATTGGAAAACCGATACCCAAAACGGGCAAACTGCTTTTTTTGACAATATCTCGGTAGATGTCAGCGTTCCGGAGCTCTCATCACTTTCACCGGATTCAAAAGTGGGTGGCTCAGGCGCCGTTTCACTAATAGTTACGGGCGAGGGATTTTTACCTACAAGTAAGGTATATTGGGATGGAAGTCTTAGGGCAACTACTTATAATTCGCCTACGCAACTTACCGCATCAATTCCTGCCACTGATTTGCCGTCCGATTTCACCCAAGATGTAGTTAAGCAGGTTACGGTAGCTAATGGAACTTTCATATCTAACGCTTTGCCTTTCACTATCGAACGCGCCGAGGCCCCATCTTTAACGGTATCTACAACTTCTTTACCGGCTTTCTCCACCGTCACTGGCAGCCCGTCTTCCACGGGATCTTATACAATTACCGGTCAGAACTTAAATGGTCCCGTCACGATAACCGCACCGCCAAACTTTGAAATTTCTTCTGATGGCACCACATACTCCACTTCTCTATCACTGCTAAATACTGGCACAACCCTTAACAACGGTCAACCGGTGACGGTGCGGGTCAGACTTGCAGCTAATGCTGCATCAGGTAAATATAGCGGCAGTATCGCACACAGCACGTTGAACGCGGTGAGCAAGACCGTTGCCGTTTCCGGGCGTGTCTTGGCAAGTGAACCGACTCTTGCAGCTACCAATGTCTCGTTTTCAAACGTGACCTCAACTGGATTTAAACTATTGTGGACAAATGGTAATGGTGCACAAAGACTGGTTCTCATCAAAGAATCAAACGCGGTAAACTCGGTGCCGACGGACGGAACCAGCTATTCTGCAAATCCAGTATTTCCCACAGGTTCGCAAATCGGAACTGAAAATTTTGTCGTTTTTAAAGGAATTGAAAACTCCGTACAGGTTACGGGTTTGAGTCCAAATAAGACCTATTATGTTTCCATTTTCGAATTTAACGGCCAAAACGGTACAGAAAATTATCGCCCAAACGGAACTACCGCCAACACCTCAACCCCAAACACCCCAGCAGGACTGCAGTTGAAAACCTTAAATACCTCTTTTAAAATTAATTTTGACGAAACTGTTGACGGTGTTAACGCGGGTGCTTTTCAAGGAACCGGGATTTCTGATAATAAGGTAACCAACAACGTAAATACCTCGAACCCTATTGAAGCGGGACAACTTGACTCTAATGCCTGGTCTTTTACAGGATTTTCCGGTGTTTCGACTGGTTTTGGTGTTAAAAGTACGGCCGATAGCAGCGCAGAAAATGGAGTTTCAGATGGCGCTGAGGTAAATAGCGGTATTTACGCCTTTAATGTCGGAACTTCGGATACACCTAACTACACTTTTGGCGTACAACCCGGAGGTGGAGATTTTAATCCGGGCAGCATCACGCTGAGAGTCCAGAATCAAACAGGTGCACCGCTGACCAGTCTTAATATTGGTTACAAGGTGTACATTTATAATGACCAGGCGGCGTCGAGCACAATCCGTTTTAGTTCCAGCAGTATCGAGAACGGTCCTTTTACAGATCAGGTAACTGTTGATGTAGCGTCGCCGGCAGCAGCAGATGGTGCATCAGCCTGGAAAGCCTATTACCGCGTAGTTACTATTACCGGACTTAATATCACCAATAGCGGCTATTATTATTTAAGATGGTCCTCCTCACCAACGCAAACCGCAACGCAGGATGAATTTGCTATTGACGACATCGAGGTGATCGCGAACCCCACCACCGTGACTGCTACTTTTGACGGTATTGCTGAAGATTTTATACTTCAGGGTAATGCCGGCTTAGCAGGTAATTTATCGGTTCAGACACGACTTCAGTTTAATGGCGGAAAACTGGCCTTAAAAGATAAAATTCTGACCATTGCTGGAGCAGTAGAGAACATTTCAAGCGGAGGATTAACCGGCGGAACCGATGGAAAACTGGTGATAAGAGGTATTAGAAACCCAATATTAAGTTTTGACCAAACGAATCTGAATCAAACCAATATTTTGGGATCGCTGACGATCACCGGCGCAAGTGCCAACAAAGTCACAGCTGCAAACAATTTCGGGGTAAATAATTTATTACAAGTAGATGAATTGCAAACTTTGGATCTTGCGGACACCCAACTTTTCGGAGATTTGGCTAAAATCCAAAATAATGGGTTGATAACAACCAAAAATACTTCCGATCTGCCTTTTCCAAAAGATAAAAGTTGGACCGGAACCGGAATTTTACATTTAAACGCCGGCACAGCTGCGCAAAAATTAGTACCTGGAACTTATACCAACCTCACCCTTTCTTCCACCGCAGGAACAGTTGCCGCAGGCAACATAACGGTTAACGGCATATTGCATTTACCAGCTCCAAATCCGAGTGCAACTTTGGGAAGCCTTTCCATGGGAACTTACACTCTACTAATGGGCGGTGACGGAACCAATACCGGAATTGGGGAGGTAAGTGGACTTATTACAAGAAATTCTTTCACCACCAGTAAATTATATACTTTCGGTCACCCAAACTCTTCGATCATTTTCCCAATTGGAGGAACACTTCCAACGACGATGAGTGCAAAATTGACTTTAGGCGTCGCACCTGCCTGGCGTCCTTCAGCAATTAAAAGGTATTACGATATCACTCAAATCGGCGCCAATTCAACCAAAGCAATAATCCGTCAACATTACCTGGATAGTGAACTGAACACAAATAATGTAGAATCAAAACTTGTTTTTTGGACACATAAAGTTGACGAAAATTCGACCTTTGAGCAGGGAAAATCCAACAACAGCAGCACTGATAATTATGTGGAAATAGCAAATGCAAACATTGCGGAGTATTTTGTGGCCACAGCGGGTAAAGTTTTTATAACATTAGATAACAGTGCAGACGCGCTGGTAGCGACGTGGACGGGTGCTACGAGTGAGTCCTGGATAACGGCTACAAATTGGAAAGATGGTATCATTCCGGGCAGCAACACAAAGGTGATCATCCCTGTCGTTTCGACTGGCAACTCCTATCCAACTTTACCTCCATTAACAGGTGATCTTTCCACCACCATTGGTTCATTAACGATTGAAGCGGGCGCAAAAGTCAACTCCAGTGATACATCAGAACTCCTTTTGAATAATGGCGCGGGCGCGTGGCAGAACAGCGGAACTTTCAATCCGGGAACTGGAACTGTTATTTTTACCAATCCGGACGCAACCATTTCGGGTAGTACAAATTTTTATAATTTAACAGTTGAGGTAAACGCAAGACTCCGTGCCTTGGAAGGAAACTACATGAGCATTGCGGGAACACTTGCCAATAATGGTTTACTCTATACTTCCCTGCTGCCGAATACCGTAGAGTTTAAAGGAAAAAACCAAATTATACCTGCCACAACTCAAAATTTAACTGATCCGACTGTTGGCGGGTATCATCATTTAATAATTTCAGGAACGAATGCAAATTTCGCTGCTGAAACGGTGAATATTAGAGGGAATTTAAGTTTAGGTGAAACCGTAAATATAAATGGAAAAAACCTCAATTTCCTGGGTGCCTCGGATCAGACACTTAGCAGAGTTTCCAGTGTTTCATTAGAAGCTCCCACTATTCAATTAAATAACCTTTCCCTAAACAAAACCGGCGGAATGGTAAAATTAACCCAAGATGTTACTGTTGATGGCTTCTTAACACTAAACTCCAGCTTGCTAAACATCGGAAACCAAAATCTGATCTTAAAAAATACCGTTCATGGAGTTTCTTTTGGTGAAAACAATATGATCATTGCGCACGGCGCCGGTTTTGTAAAAGCTTCTCTGAATACTATCGGTTCCTACACCTTCCCCATTGGTGAATATACGGATGCACCAAGTTATTCACCAATTACCGTGAATGTGACTTCTGGAACATTTGCATCACCTGCCTTAATTGGCGTAAGTGTAAAAGACCTGAAGCATCACAACAACAGCAGCGCCCAGAATTTCCTGCGCAAATACTGGAATGTGCAGCAAAGCGGTATTAGCGGGGCGGTAGCCAATATTACCGCGACCTATGAGCCGATTGATGTTCGGGGGACAGAATCAAATATTGCCGCCGCGCAGTTAAGCGGAGCTTTTGATGCAGTAAAAAATCCATGGAAAAAATTTGACAAAATAGGAACGAATATTTTAACCGCAACCGGTGCTATTCTCGTCTCCGACAGCACTTCAGTTTTCACAGGAGTAACTGCCGAAGAGCTGAGTGTGGAAGTTTTTGGACACGGAAGTTTTTGTCTGGGTTCAGAGGCAACACTGGAAGCAGTGGTGAAAGGTGGAACTGCGCCGTACACCTACCAATGGTCGGACGCTCTACCAGCAACCGCCACGGTTACAATTCCGACAGCTATCGCCGGAACAGTAAATTATACACTTACCGTACGTGACGCGAACGGCTTTACCGCCACGGATACTTCCATACCGGTAACCGTGCTTGCTGCCTCTGTGGGCGGAACAATTTCACCGGCGGAACAGCAAATCTGCGGCTCCTCATTCATTGCCGATCTCATCCTTCAGGGAAGCGTCGGTACGGTTCTGCACTGGCAAAAATCTACCGATCCCAATTTTGCAACTTTTGAAAACATCCCAAATTTCACCACCACACTTACGGCCGGTGAAATAGGAATCGTTACTGAAACCACCTACTTCCGGGCGGTCCTTCAAAGCGGAAGTTGTAAAGAAAGCTATTCGACTGTGGCAGTGATCAGACTTAACAGCACCATTTGGAACGGCACTAAATGGTTAAACGGAGATCCAGACGCCACGACTTCCGCCATATTTGCGGGAAATTATTCGACAGGCGCAAATATTTCAGCCTGTTCCATTGTGGTTAAAAGCGGTGCAGTCGTATTAATACCTGCCGGATTCGACGTTAAGCTTTCCGGGAAAATAACCGTTGAAAAAGGCGGAAAATTTACGCTGGCGAGCAACAGCAATCTTTTTCAGAGCTCCAATGTTCAAAATTCAGGCGACATCAATGTACAGCGCGAAAGTTCCGCTTTATACCGTTTGGATTATACCATGTGGGGCTCGCCGGTTACCGGAACTCAAACCCTGCAGCAGTTTTCTCCGCAAACGCTTTCCAACAGGTTTTATACCTACAATAGCGTCAGCGATGTCTTCAGCTTGATAGAACCTACCTTGAACAACTTTAAAACAGGTCAGGGATATTTAATAAGAATGCCGAATAACCATGTTTTGTATGGCGAAAATGTAACCGCAAAAACCTGGACGGGAACGTTTACAGGCGTACCCAATAATGGTGACATTTTGGTAAACCTGAATGCTGGATACAATATGATCTCAAACCCGTACCCGTCTGAAATCAATGCTGATAAATTCTTAACAACCAATGAATATGAGGTTGGCGGCACCATCTACTTCTGGCGACGCCGAAACAGTACCGCTACTGACGGAACCAGTGCATATTATGCTACATATACCAGCGCTGGAGGTACGATGGTAAACAGAAGCACCAGCGCCCCCGGAAAAGAATTTGAATCCGCGATACCGAACGGCTTTATTCAGGTCGGTCAAGGTTTTATTGTAAAAAAGATCGCCACAGGCTCCACCGGACAGGCGAAATTTACTAACGAGGTGCGCGATATCACTGCTGATAACCAGTTCTTTAAAATGGCGCCGGGCAACAAAAGCCGCATTTGGCTGAATGTTACCAATACTGCCGGAGATTTCGGACAAATGCTCATCGCCTACATGCCGGAAGCGGAGAACGGCATAGACCGCGCTGATGGTAAATATTTTGGTGACGGTTCTACTGCTTTAACGTCCTGGCTGGATAATTCTGAGTATATCATTCAGGGTCGGGCACCATTTACCGCTCAGGATGTGGTTCCGCTCAGCTTTAAAACCGCCAGAGCCGGATCTTTCACCATCAGTATTGATCATCTCGATGGCTTGTTTAAAGAAAATCAAGACATCTACCTTCGGGACAAACTGACCAGCAGCCTTCAAAATTTGAAAAAGGCAGCTTATGTATTTGATACAGAGGCGGGAAGTTTTAATTCGCGTTTTGAAATTGTTTATCAGACCAACTCTTTAGCCGTTAACGAGGGGCTTTCCGCCAAAAATGACGTGGTGATTTACAAAAAAGATGGCGAAGTGATCGTGACTTCGAAAAGTAAAAAACTAAATGAAGTTTCCGTAGTAGACTTTGCCGGCAGATTACTCATGAACGGAAAAAATATTCGGGCAAACAGCACCTCCTTCAAACTCAGCAACGTGAACCAGGTATTGATTCTGAAAATTACTCTGGAAGACGGCACGATTGTGACACGGAAGTTGATCAATTAGATTGCCTTATATAAAGAAAGCCGTTTTGTAGTTTTTACGAAACGGCTTTTTTATGTGTTTTAACCGGTAATTTTTACGAACCGAACGGTGAACGCTTCTTTAGACGATAATCAGGGGAATTGTTTTTTAAAGCTAAAGGGGAACCCTATTTTTATTTTCAAAAAAAATACCAGGTTTGGCGCCAAAAAAAGCTTGTTATGCTACAAGCGTTTTTTGGTTTGTTTTTCCTTTGAAGGTAATTATTCCTAAAGCTACTATAATGAGTACGGGAAGGTCATCATCAATAGGAGCAACAGGGGCAGTAGGAGTATCAGTAGGAGTAGGAGTAGTAGTATCAGTAACCCCAGAACCGGTAAGGTCATTTTGTCCGTTCCCATTGTTTGTACCGCCGTTATTGGTGTTTGTACCGCCGTTTCCGTTGTTGGTACCGCCGTTGTTCCCATCCGGATTACCATTGTTTCCACCGCCGTTTGGATTATCATTTCCGTAGTGATTTCCACTATTTGCAAACAAATTTACATCAGATTCCAACGGACCGCTTATTTGGGCAGGAGACAGTATAACGCAGCAAATTGCGCCAATTAAAAGAAATTTTTTCATCATTTGTATTTTGCGCAAAAATATAAAATTTTTCCGTTTTAAACAAATTAAATGCCATCGTTTATAGTGATTTCATAAATATTGGCAAATTTTCAACAAAAATTTATGTTAAAAAACATTTTGTCAGTAATTACTTTAAAATACTGTAATTAACAATTTCACAGCTTTTTAGCCAAAAATAATGCAAATAATTAAACAATTAAATTTTATGGAAATTAAATAAGTAGCATTATTGAACTATATCAACAAAATCTGCCACTTCTATTTTTGAGGAAAGCAGCAATATGACATTGGCTTTTAGAAATTTAAAGTACCATTCAGGTGATTTATTCATTTTGCAATCATATAAAAAATGTTCGTTATTAAAAATCGACCTGATATTCCAGGTCTTCAGCGCGTAAACGATTGAAGCTTTTTACTTGAATTTCAAAATTTTCAGTAAACGCGAAAAAAACCAGACTTTCGTCTGGTTTTTTTTGTTCAATTTAGATGGTATCACTGCACCACCAAATCAATCTCTTTATACCTATACTCCAGTTACGGCGATAAAAATTAATTTATCAACTAAGCTGTTCTGTCCCGGGCTAAAAGCACGTACATAAACCGAAGTAGTATTATTAATTAAAGCTGGTATTTTTCTTCGCACGCTTTTGATAAAAAATGATAGCAAGACCAACTAGCAACAACAGAGGTAGATAATCGTCGATCGGTAATCCGTCTGTCCCGGGAACAGCTTTAGCTTCCACCGTGGCTTGCTCTTCAGTAACCGCCTTTGGTGAAGAATACTGATTACCAGATAACGCGTCGGTATTTTCCCCGGCAAAAGGATTAGGTTTATACTGTCCAAAAGCTAAAAAGGAAAATAGAACAAATGAAATTATGATTAATTTATGCATTATATTATGTTTTACAAATGATAAGATTCTAATATTATTTAAGTACTTTTTTGGTCTGCACCGTACCATCTTCATAATTCACTCGCAAGATATATAGGCCCGAAGCGAGCGAATCTATAGGAATTTCTAAGCTGTCTGATGCAGCTGCTGTATTCTTAACTAATCTTCCTGAAACATCATACATTTCCACACCTTTCATCTTTTTGCCCCCGTGAACAATGAACAAGTTAGACTGTTTATAGACGATCAGTTTACTTTTTGCAACAATGTCTGTACCAAGCACGCCCGCCACATAAACAATTTCGAAACGGTTATCATTAATTCCCGCTTCTGCATCGAACGTATAAGAACCCGCTGTCAGATCTGTATAAGTTTTAGTCTTGTTGTCTTTCAGGTAAATCTTTTGCGATGAAGCGAATCTTCCTTCAGCCTTGGCTAAGGATATAGTATGCATTCCCTTACCGTACAGATTTGCTCCCAACAAAATGCGGTCTGAAATTTTAAAATCGGGAGATTTACCTTGAATGATCAACCTTGTTTTATCTAAAAATGAGTAGAAAAGGTCGGAGCTCAATGTGAATGATTCACCGTCAAAATCATCATCGTACCCATCCGTAGCACCATCAACATAGCCAATCAACAGCGTATTTTCCATTTTTTCCGGAGTTGTGAGCTGTAGCCAAAAACGGTCTCTGACACTAACTTGTTTATCATAGAATTTAGCCGCCGCAGTCGTTCTCATACTATTTTTAAAATTTAAAACTCCAGCAATTTTACTTTGTATAATAAAACCTTGGCCAACACTAATATCACCAGTCTCTCCTATAACGTTTGAGCCTGTGCCGGTGTAAACAATGTAGTTTGTATCCACGTAGGCTTTACTACCGTTTGTTGGTGTTGCTGTCAATCCCGCCGTCTTCCATCGGTACATTACATTATAAATTGTATTGGAGTTATCAGCAACCAATTGGTCGAAATTTAGGTTAGACGGATAAGGATTACCAACTAGATTATATCCGTTTGCCGCTAATTTAACAGCAATATTAATGTCACCATTATTAGGAACACCTCTAAATCTGTAAGTCTTATCGTAAGGCCCCGGTTTATCGGTTTCCGCCCAAACGCTATAGCCTTTTGCAGCGACAAATGAAGCATCAGCAGTTGGAGTAAAACGGTCTGATGATTCCAAATATTCTCTAATCGCATATGCCTTCGGCGAAAATGCAGCGAAAGTTTGCGCTTTTACCGGTGAACTCCAGTAAACAAAGTCAATTTTTTGCGGATAGTTGTTTTCAAGAGCTTTTGCCTCGCGCTCAACTATAAATGAAGTAGCTGCTCCCGTATATTGTCCAGCAGGACTAACCTGAATTAGATTAGCACCGCTCTTCACTGTTATGGTTCCATTATTACTAATATCATTTTGAATAGTGGCACCATTGCTCCCATCTACTGTAAATGAAATATTGGAATTTACTCTAATATTACACGCGGTGATTGCACCATTAGTTGCAGTATTATAGGCCGCAGCAATCACAGCCGTATAGCCCGGCATGTTTGAACTGGTTCCCGTTTCACTCCAATTTGTACCGTCCCACACATTATCAGCGCCTACGCGTACCGTAGCAACCTTCGAATCAAGAGTTCCGCAAGTGCCGATAACTTTTACATAATAATACACCGTTCCAGCGGAAGCCGTTGAAGGCGTATATGATGAAGAAGTCGGATCCACGGAAATTTTTACAAATGGCCCTGCGATATTAGTACTCTTGTACCATTCATAATTGAGATTAGTGCCGGCTGCCTCAACGATTAATGCGCCTGCAGATGATCCATTGCAATACGAACCCGTAAAAGATTGTGGATCTTTTGTAATAACTGTAGTTGCGTTTACCGTGATCGTCGCTATTGCTGTTTTATTACCACTACCACAACCTGTAACCGTATAGGTAATAGTTGTAGTTCCGGCAACTTTTCCAGTCACAACGCCTGTTGAGCTAACTGTGGCGACATTTGCATTACTGCTGCTCCATGTTCCACCTCCCGTACCATTGCTGGTAAGAGTTGTTGTAGAACCAGCACAAATCGTAGTATTTGCAGGACTGATTGTTCCTGCGGTAACTGCAGGGTTAACGATAATGGTTCCCGAAAATGAATTCGTGGGACAATTATTAGCCGTAATCACATAAGTAAATGTTCCCGCGACTGTAGGTGTGCCGCCAATGGTAACGACGTTATTCTGAAAACTTCCAGTTACACCTTGCGGTAAACCAGATACCACTGCACCGCTAACATTTGACGTACTTAGATTAAATGAAATAGCAGTATTGACGCAAACAGTCGGAGGAGTAGCAGGCATCGTGATTACACCAGCAGGCGCAACGGTATACTCAAATACGACAACGCCAGGACCGCCATTTCCACCGGCAGCACCCACACTACCGCCCCCGCCCCCGCCGTAATTACCACCAACAGCACCAACTATCTTATTCTCTTTTCCGTCGCCACCCTTTCCACCGTAAGTACTACCAGTCGCAGCAGTAGCACCAATTATACTAGTTGCATCATTCCCTCGACCTGCTGAACTTCCAGCTCCGCCGCCACCGCCAGAACTCTTACCAATATTTGCAGCAGACCCACCAAACCCGTTTCCTCCTCCAAATTTTACATCTCCAGTAGTTCCTGTAGTAGCTCCAACGCCTGGATTGCCACCAGTAGCTCCACCACCGCCATTAGCGCTTAATACTACCGTGCCTAGCAACGAGACTGTGGTGCTTCCTCCAGCAGAATTATCAACTGTACCATTACCACCGCTACCGGCACTATAAGTAAATGTATCACCCGGTTTTACAGGGTACGTTGTTATCTCAGCATAAGCACCGCCGCCACCACCGCCTGTGCCTTGCCCTGCATTGCCTACGACTCCTCCTCCGCCGCCGCCGCCGACTGCTCTTATTTTAAGGCTTGTAACGCCGCAGGGCACTGTGAACGTACCGGTACCAGTAAGAATCTGTGGCGATGATTGAGCCGAAATTTCGCCTGTACCGAACGCGAAAAGTACAGCAAACAGAAAGAGCATTATACTTTTACTTAGTAGATTTAATTTCATCATTTGTATTTTATTGTTAATTATTTTCTTTTAATTCTGATCCGGCACTTTAAGCTTGACTTTTCAATATCGACCGCTTTCGGTAATTAGTGATTTGCGATATTTCTATAATTATAACATTTTTCTTGATGACTTCGCTAAACACTAAAATCCTAAAATAACATCTAACATTTTTGAGTAAAAGCACACGAAATCGATACAATGGTGAAATATTTCACTTTACGTAAAAAATAAAATAATTATAGAATAGTACTGACATTTGCCAAAGTGCTATGATATACACAACAACAAGCAAATAAATACTACTTAAATTTTGGTTTTACCAATATTCTTTAATACCTACGCCCATGTTCTGTTTACGCACAATTTATTATTTGTGGCTTTTAATTGATAAATTATCAATCATAATCTATAAATAGTAATTTTAACCAAAACTGCCTTCTACAAAGACATACGCCAAAAACGCACTCCAATACGTGAGGACAAAACTAATTATAAGAATTACAAAAAAAGGGGGTGTTTTAACCCTTTTTTATTAATTCACATAACAGCACTACGGTTTACCGTATCAATGAAAATCAGTATAAGACCTTGCGATGAGAGAACATCAGGTTAAATAACCGATGTAATGGTTTCCGAAGCCATTGTTAATTTTAACCATAGGTAGGGTTGGTGAGACTAGTATCCACCAAACAGAAAGAATAACAAAAGCACAAAAACTTAGCTTAGCTGCTTTTATCCTTTTTTAAAAAAGATAACTTATAAAAACTATTGGGCGGCCGCTTATTTAACAATATGGGCCCGGCGATTTTTCTGACTCACCAGTAGCGCTGCCGCAACTACAAGTAGTACAGGAATGTATCCATCAATAGGCACCGGGTCGCCAGGATTTGACGGTACGTCCTGTTGCACTTGTGACGGTTGATCCATAGCCAAATTTTCTGGGTGATCGAAGCGGTTTTCCGAAAAGGTATTTTCAAAAACCGGCACTGTGGGATTCTGACCAGAAATAAAAATCGAAACATTTATAATAAGGAAGACAAAAAATAGACGCATAATCAAATTTTAGAGATTTTGTTAAAAAAACGCTTATTCTACCCGGAATTTTTTAGTTAAAGTTGGCGACCCCGTTGCAGAAACTTTCGCGATATAAGCGCCGCGGGTGAAGTTGCTGATATCAACTCTGGTTTCAGCTGACCGTACTTTTTGCTGTAAAACCAGCCTTCCCACCATATCATAAACTTCAAGTATTTCACCGGCGCCTGTGGGAATCCGAAGCACCAACTCGTGACCGTCTTTAAAAAGTTGCAGCTGATTTTTCGACTGATTATTCTCAATGGCATCTAAGGACCTTTCTGCGCCATACACAATCTCAAAACGGCCCGTAAATTCACCACTTTCACCGTAGAAACTATAGGAAGTTTTAGTTAAATCGGTAACGGTATTCAGTTGTTTATCATTCAGATAAATAGGCTGACCTTGAGCGAACACTCCTTCCGGATCCAAAACCCTCAATGTATAATTACCGGCGGAGAAATGCCGTGTACCAATGATGATTTTATCATCAGCTCCGAAGCGGCTTTTACCATTGATAACCAGCTTTTCATCTCCCACAGCACTGAATAAAGCATCCGAAGAACTGCCGTTTGGAATGGTACTATCCTCGTTTCCCAGCTCATCACTTCCACCTTCAAAATAAACAAAGCCATTTTGCAGTTTTAAGCCGCTGGGCGATGTCATTTCAAGACGAAAACTGTTCTGGGTGGTATACTTCCCAAAAAATTCCGTGTTATTTGCTGCTTTTTTTCGCATCGAATTTTTATATTGTAAAGACGCGCCCAGCTTTAACGCCCGAACCATAAAACCCTGAGAAACCTTGACATAGCGCCCCGGCACTTTGGTGCCGGCCAAATCACCTTCTTTTTCCTTTCTGCCAGGAGCCGCAATACCATATCCGTCTTGTCCCGCCGCGGCGTTAAAGATAGCGTAGCTGTAACCCTGATAGCCACTGCCCATCTGCGTGAAAATATCATTAATACTGTTGTCCCAAAAATAAAAAGTAGACTCAATACTATTGGCACCAACAGAATTTTTATACAGCGCAACAATATCCATATCCGACGGGTACGGATTTCCGGCTAAATTGTAACCATGATCAGCATCACTCCACTTCAAAGGCAAACTGATATCGTCATTGTTGGGAACTCCTTTGTATTCCGCTTCATTATAATCTAAACTTTCAGCTGCCAGGCCTGCATAACTTTTTATCGGCTCTTTAACACTGAAACCTTTCGCGATATCGGAATACTCGCTTTCTTTGGCATTGACGAAATAATCTGTTTTCTCATTATATGCTGTAGAGTACGGAATATTTGCCGGATTATTTCCGAAAACATATTTCATGTGCTGACCCTTGACAGGAGAAGAAACAAAATTATACTGCTTTCTTTCTGCCGAGAGCTGATGGAGCCGGCGCACAGAAATGGGCGAAGTGTTAGCCACCTGCTCAATCTGCATCAGGTTTCCATCATTTTCAACAATGAAATTCGTGGCTGAGCCGCCATTATTGATAACTTCATTTCTGACTGTTAAAGTTTGGTCAGCATCAATGATTAGCCGCGCGTCCTGTGCGACTTCCACATTATTGCGGACATAAACCGCGTTGCCCGACGCGAGTTTTTTCGAAGTTCCGGTTTGTAAATTTCCATTTTTACCCGAGATTTTCAGATTGAAATATCCACCGGTGGCAACATTGCTTTCGTCAGAAGCCAACGGCTCGAAGGCAGTAATAATCTGGCTTCCGTCCCGGTTATATTCAATAGTGGACTGATCTTCCAAAATTATGGTTGGATTATTGGTGGAATTGATCGCAGTGGCTGTACCTCCACTAAAACCTTCTTCATTTGCAATTTTCAACACCGCATCTTTCTTAACCGTAAATTTCCCGTTTGGCTTCAACTCTAAACCTTTTTTGCTGGGGCCAATGGAAACATTGGTTCCGGAAACCTCCACATTCAGATAAGGCTTGTCGCGAATTACAATAGCAGCACCACCCGCAAATTCAATCACGCCGCCACTGATGTTATAAGCATTTCCTAACGGCGGTTGCGTGTCCGAACGGAAAATTTGGTATCTGCCACCCGTCATCGTAAAGTTTCCACTCTCATTTGTTTCTTCACCAAATCCATTTCCCGCGTTATCCACCACTTTTCCTTTGAGAATCGTGAGTGTTCCTGTGGACGTCAACTTATGAATTCCCTGCGCCATGAAACTCACATCATCAGCAGCGGAAGTTTTGGTATGGAGATCAATAACAATGTTACCCGAAAGTAAATTCGATGGAAAACCACTGCCTGATACCTGATCGACACCAGAAGCAGCAACCTGCGCAGCATTAGCCTTGCCGATGTAAAAATAATGCGCTGCAGGACTGAAAATCCGGGTTGCTTTTGTGGAACCGATGCGTACATTTCCGCTATAGATACCTCCGGAAATTATGCCTTCGGGAGAGGTAATTTTTAAAGTACTTCCCTCGCGCGCCTCAAATAGCTGACCAGTAGCAAATCCCGTAGCGGTGGATGAACGTACCACATTGAGTGCGCCCGCATCAGTAAACCCAAAATCCAGTGTTGCACCACCGTTGATAGTTAAAGATGAGCCGCTTCCTAAACCCCAATTTCTGTTTATTAGCTTTACATAAGCACCATTGTTTATTACAAAATCGATATAGCTGCTTCCAGAGTTGGAATTATCAAACACATCTACCGTTTGAAAACTGCCGAGACCATCACCAGTTCCTGTGAAATTAAAATTGCTGTTATGTGCCGCGCTTGAAAGGTTTGCGCCTTGCGCCACGAAAAGGTTTCCCTTAAGATTTAAGGAGGCAAGCGGAGAATTACTTGTTTGATTTAAATTTAAGCTGCCCGACAAAACCGAAAGAGTACCGGCTACATTAAGAACCGCATTTCCACCAGTAGTTGCGGAAAGGCTCAACTGCATACCATCAACAGTCATATTCCCTCCGATGTGAATAGTTGCCACACCATCGGTAAAAATTACTTTGTTAGCCGTATTTTTCATGGTGTAATTATTTTTGCAGAAGTTGACTTCCTGATTGCCCTGAATGAGATAAAATCCTCCAGTCAGCGCTCCGGAAGTGATGAGATTTCCGAATAAAAAACCGTCTGCATTCGGTGAAATCTGGCTAGGATTTTGAACCAGGCGGTTAGCGCCACTTACCGCGGAATAATTCCAGTTTTGAATGGTTACCGTGGATCCGGCGCTGAATTTTTCAGTTCCGTTCCAAATCGGTGCGACACCACTGGCCGAACTATAATTAATCAAAAGCGAGCCATTGTTTTCGATTTCAAAAA